>JAEEGL016711017.1_pt1 | contig 16265 bp, 13 predicted proteins | sample 9134231 | NCBI WGS metagenome assembly JAEEGL01 (sample SAMN16246548, study PRJNA631951) | gut metagenome | biome: gut microbiome; feature: rumen; material: fiber-attached | host: Bos | place: Iran: Karaj | collected 2018-10
AAAAGATGCTAGAATAAAAAACATTAAAACAAAAGATGAAAATAGATTTAAAACAATCGAATGGATTAAAAACTTCTTAACTACATATGAAGCTAATCCTAATCAAAAAGGATTATATCTAAATGGAAACTTTGGTTGTGGAAAAACATATCTACTATCTGCCATGTTAAACGAATTAGCTAAAAAAGGAAATAATGTGGCTATAATATATTATCCAGAGTTCTTAAGAAGCTTAAAAGAATCTTTCTCTAGTGAAGATGAATTTAAGAAAAAATTTAATTATGTAAAAAAGGTACCATTATTATTATTTGATGATATTGGTGCAGAAAGTGTCACAGAGTGGACAAGAGATGAAGTTTTAGGACCAATTCTTCAGTATAGAATGGAAGAAAAATTACCAACATTCTTTACATCAAATCTAACAATTGAAGAATTAGAACAGCACCTGTCTACTACAAATAAAGAAATAGATTTAGTAAAAGCTAGAAGAATAATAGAAAGAATAAAACAATTAACAGATAATATCACTATGATAAGTGTTAATTTAAGAAAGTGAGGCCTATATGAACAATATAAGTAAAAGTTATGAAAATAGTGAAGGAACAAAAGAAACACTAATAGCAAGCTCTACAGACAATTATACTTTAAACTTAAAAGGAAAGTATAAACTAGCTAATCATAATGAAAAGAAAGAAAATAAATTTGTAAAAAAGTTTAAAGGCAGCATTTTAGGAGCAGATATCGGAGTAAAAAGTGCGGGATTTACCAATATTGCTATTCTTGCAACAGTTATTGCTATTGCAGCTATAGCCATATTATATTTTCTTTGGAGCTTATAACAAAAACTAAACTTGAAAGAGGGTATATTCATGAACATAACAGCATTACAAGTTAAAACAAGTTATTCTATTCTAAATAGTCTAAATGATATTAAATCATTAATAAATTTAGCAAAAGAATACGGATATACAAGTTTGTCTATAACAGATGAAAATAACATGTTTGGTGTTATGGAATTTTATGAAGAATGCCTAAAAAATGACATAAAACCTATAATTGGTATTGAATTAACTATCCAAGATAGTAAAATTCTTTTATATGCCAAAAATTACAAAGGCTATCAAAATATTATAAAATTATCTACCATTGTATCAGATAGAGAACTAACTCTAAAAGACTTAGATACATACAAAGATAATGTTATATTAGTAATGCCTTTTTCTTTTTATAATGAAAAAATATATAACATGTATGAAGATAAATTTATTGGTTACACTAACAAAGAAGAAAGAGAAAAAATAAAATATAATAAAGTATTAATAACCGATATTAAATATCAAAAAAAAGAAGATTTTATCTATCTAAATTATCTAAATATGATTAGAGATTCTAAAACAATCGGAGAGACTTCTCTAGATAAAAATCAAGATAAGCATCTCTTAACAAAAGAAGAAATAAAAGAATTAACCGATAAAGAAACGATAAGTAATATGAATTATATTGTAGATACATGTAATTTAGAACTAACATATAAAGAAGGTTTATTACCGGTATATGATAAGAATATTGATAGTAAAAAGCATCTTGAAGAACTATCTATAAAAGGATTAAAGAAAAGACTAAATAATAATGTACCTGATAATTATAAAAATAGACTATTAAAAGAATTAAAAGTAATAGATGAAATGGGCTTTAATGATTATTTCTTAATCGTATATGATTATGTATTATATGCCAAAAAAAATAACATATTAGTAGGACCAGGAAGAGGATCAGCAGCGGGTTCATTAGTAAGTTATAGTATTGGTATAACTGATGTAGATCCAATAAAATATGATCTATTATTCGAGAGATTTCTAAATAGCGAAAGAGTAACAATGCCGGATATTGACATTGACTTTGATGCAAGAAAAAGACAGGATGTAATTGATTATGTCATTAAAAAATATGGAGAGAAAAAAGTCGTAGGTATTATTACTTTTAATACACTAGGTGCAAAACAAGCCATAAGAGATGTTGGAAGAATACTTGAAATTACGCCTTCATTAGTAGATAACATAGCTAAATTATGTGATAAAGACTTAAGAACATCTTACAAAGAAAACAAAAGATTAAAAAAACTAATTGATAATTCTGATGATTTAAAGAAATTATATAAAATATCTATGCATATTGAAGGCTTACCACGTCATATATCGGTTCATGCTGCCGGTGTTGTTATGAGTAAGTATGATATTGATGAATCAATCCCATTATATAAAAATCAAATAGGAATGTATGTATCAGGCTATTCAAAGGATTATTTAGAACCATTAGGACTTCTAAAAATGGATTTTCTAGGTATTTCAAATTTAACCTTAATTGATGAAGTAATAAATAACATTAGAAAAGACACGGACTTAAATATAACATTTGGGAATATCCCAATGGATGATAAAGATACCATTAAAATGTTTCATGATGGAGATACCGAAGGAATATTTCAATTTGAAGCCCCAGGAATGATCAAATTCTTAAAAGAATTAAAAGCAGAAAGTTTTTCAGATATATATGCCGCGACATCTCTATATAGACCTGGGCCAATGGATAGCATTCCAGAATATTTAAAAAGAAAGAATGACAAAAAAGAAATAGACTATTTGGATGATTCATTAAAAGATATCTTAACGGAAACATATGGCATAATTATATACCAAGAACAAGTAATGCAAATAGCAGTTACTATGGCCGGATATACCCTAGGTGAAGCTGATATTCTAAGAAGAGCTATGTCTAAGAAAAAAGAAGAAATACTTCTAAAAGAAAAAGAAAAGTTTATAACAGGTAGTATTAAAAATGGTTATTCTAAAGAAATAGCAGAAAAGGTATATAACCTAATTTTAAAATTTGCTAACTATGGATTTAATAAATCACATGCTGTAGCTTATTCAATAATTGCATATAAAATGGCCTTTTTAAAAACTCATTTTTATAAATATTTCATGTTATCAGTATTAAATAATGTTATAAATAATGAAAACAAAACAAATATATATATATCAAAATTAAGACAAAAAAACATAAAAGTATTACCACCAGATATAAATATATCAAATAAAGAATATATCATAAAAGATGGTGATATTTATGCACCATTATCGATAATAAGAAATGTTGGTATGAATATATCAAATGTTATTTTAAATGAAAGAGAAAAGGAAGAATATAAAGATTTTATAAATTTTGTAAAAAGAACATATACTAAAGGTATAAATAAAAAAGTATTAGAATCATTAATATTATCTGGTGTTTTTGATAATTTTAAATATAATAAAAAGACTCTTATAATGAATCTCGATAATATTATTAACTATGCTGAATTAGCATCAGATAATACTCTAATAGAAATTGAAGAACCAATAATTGATGAAGTTCAAGAATACACTAAAGATGAATTAATAAAGCAGGAATTTGATATTTTCGGTTTTTATATATCAAATAATCCAGTAAGTAAATATAAACAAAATAATACTATCTCAACACTAAAACTTAGCAATAATGAAAATAAGTATATAAATATTGTTTTAGAAATTCAAAACATTAAAGAAATAATAACTAAAACTAATGATGTCATGGCATTCATTAGAGCAAGCGATGAATTTAAACAAATAGATATAACTGTATTTCCAAAACTATATGAAGAAAATAAAAACTTAAATAAACATGATATAATATTAGTATCAGCAAAAGTAGAAAAAAGATTTGATAATTATCAATTATTAGCAAATAAAATAACAAAGTTAAATAAGGAGTAAAAATGAGTAAAAAATATTTAATTTTACTAGTGATATTGTTACTATTAACATCTTGCAAAGGAAAAACATATAAAGTAACACTAATGGATGAAGAAAAAGTAATAAGTGAAATAACAGTTAAAAAAAATGATAATATTAAAGACATACCTGATCCTAAAAAAGAAGGATATATCTTTATGAATTGGCAAAAAGACGGTCTAGACTATAACAAAGAAAAACCAATAAAAAAAGACATTACCTTAACTGCTGTATGGGTAAAAGAACCAGAACTTCCAACAACTTACACCGTTACATTTGATTTTGGTTCATTCAAGAAAACACAGACAGTAGAAAAGGGGAAAACGGTCTCAGAACCAAAAGAGGCTCCTAAAAAAGAGAGATATAAATTTCTTGGTTGGTATCTTGGAGATAAATTATATGATTTTAATACTAAAGTAGAAAAAGACATTACAATTACAGCAAAATTTGAAAAAACAAGAATTAAAATTAATTATGATTTAAATGGAGGAACTGGTACCTTAGAAGTTGAAATAGATAAAGGAAAAATACCGATAACACCCAAAATGCCCATGCGTTTTGGTTATGTATTTACATATTGGTCTATTAATAACAAAAAATATAATTTTGATACACCATTATATGAAGACACAACCATTAAAGCCAATTATGAAGCTACAGTATATGTCAGAGTAACATTCAACACTGATGGTGGAAATACTATCGATTCACAAATGTTAGTAGCAGGGGACACTTTAAAAAAATTACCAACTCCTGAAAAAGAAGGGCATACATTTAAATATTGGTCATATAATGGCGAAGTTTTTGATATTAATACTGTAATTACTAAAGATACAACACTAATTGCAGTCTATGAATCGAATGAAAAGTTAACTTAATCTAGGATATTCCTAGATTTTTTTATTACAAAAAAATATCATACATAATATATAATATAATTGAAAAAAAATAATATGTGTAGTATAATTATAGTATATTGGAGGTATATAAAAATGAATTTAATAAAAAGACATAAGGGGTTAGCAATAGTTGGAGGTTTATCATTAATTTTATTAATAATAATACTATTAATTTTTTCAAGAATGTTCTTCTCTAAAAACAAAAGTGAATATGGAGATAGACTTAATAATCTTGTAAAAATTGAAAAGAAAGTATTAGATGCAGTAAAAGAAGAAACTGAATCAACTGAAGGAGTAAAAAAAGTAACTATAAGAACACAAGGGAAAATAGTTTATACAACAATTACTGTAGATGAAAAAACTACTAAAGATAAAGGAAAAGAAATAGCTAAGAAGACCCTTGAAAAATATGATGAAAAAGCCATAAATACTTATGATTTTTGCTTCTTTATAACTCAAGAAGAAATATTAGATGAAGAGGGTAATGACAAAGCATATACAATATCAGGTACTAAACATCCAGATAAAGAAGAAATTAGTTGGACTAAAAATTAGGTGATGAAATGAAAAAGAATAATAAAGTAAACAAAATAATAATACTAATAGTAATTGCACTAATATTTACTATATCTTTAGTAATATTTATCCTAAATTATACTAAAGATGATTCAAGTTTTTCTATATTGGAAAAGAATTGGATAAGTAATCACAAAAGTAGTATTATTGATATTAGTGTTTATAACGATATTCCTGTATACGGTAAAGATGGAGAAGGAATAATCTTCTCATATCTAGAAAACTTTACTAATGCATATAACATTGAATTTAATAAAGTATCATATATAACTGGTACTAAAACAACCCTAAAAGATGCTGCATTTAGAATATTAGATTTTAATACTAAATTAACATCTGAAGATATAGAAATATATAAAGATTACTACGTAATCGTATCAAAAGAAAAGCAAAGAATAAATGACATATCAGAATTAAAAGATAAAACATTACTCGTATTAGATAGTGATGTTAGTTCTATTAGATACTATTTAAACGATGGAAAAGATATTAAATTTGTAAGTTGCGAATCAATTGACGATATGTTAAATCAAGCAAAAGATAATAAAGAAGAATCATATATGGTACTTCCAAATATTGAATACTTAGATGTAATTCTAAAAAATGATTTAGAAATTACATACTATATTAGTGAAGCATACAAAAGATATGTATTAACAGTAAAAGACAAAACATTAAGAAGTATCATGAATAAATATATGATGATATATAGCAAAGAAAAAGTAGTTGATGATTATAAATCATATTTATTAAATACCTTCTTCAAAGATAAAGAAATAACTGATGAAGAAAAAATGAATTATAATTCACATACTTATACATATGGATATACAACAAAAATGCCATTTGAAAACAAAATAAATAAAGAATTTGTTGGAACAATAGCAAATTACTTAAGTGGTTTTGAAGATTTAACAGGTATTGATATAAAATTAGTAGAGTACAAAAATAATGCTGAATTAAAACAAGCATTATCACACGGAGATGTTGATTTCTTATTTGCTAATTTTAATCCAACAGGAACAAATGTAGATATATTTACAACAATAAGTCCATTTAAAGAAGAATATGTCGTATTAAGTAAAAGACCAATCGTAGTAAATACAATACGTAGTTTAAAAAATGAGAAAATACATACTATTGCTAACACTTATTTATCAGATTATTTAAATAATAACGGAATAGTCATAGAAGCATATGATACAACAGACGATTTATTAAGAAATATTTCAAGCAATAGTGTTGTTATGATTGATAAAGACACATATGAGTACTACAAAGATAATAAATTTAAAGGATATAAGGTAATATATCAAGATGTATTAAATAATGATTATACATTCGTTGTAAGAGACGTCAAAAAGAATGAAACATTTTATAAATTATTCTCATTCTACGTATCAAGTATTAACTATAAAGATATAAAATATGAATATAATACTGACTATGTAATAAACTCTAAAAACGAAATAAGTATCTTAGTTAAATATTTACTAATAATATTTGGTATAGTTTTATCTATAGCATTAATATTAATATTTATTGCTAGAAAGAAAACAAAAGATAAAGTAATAAAGAAAGATGATATCTTTAAATATATTGATACAATGACATCATTAAAAAATAGAAACTATTTAAATTATAATATTAGAAAATGGGATGAAAACATTATTTATCCTCAAGCAATAGTAATAATTGATTTAAATAATGTCAAATATATTAATGATAATTATGGACATGAAGAAGGAGACGAAGTAATCAAAAAAGCAGCAAGTATTCTAATCAATTATCAACAAGAAAATACTGATATAGTAAGAACAGATGGAAATGAATTCTTAATCTATATGGTTGGATATGATGAGAAAAAAGTAATTGATTATACAAGAAAAATAAGCAAAGAATTAAAAGATTTACCACATAAATTTGGGGCAACCTTAGGTTATAGCATGATAGAAAACGATGTAAAAACAATAGATGATGCAATCAATGAAGCAACATTATCAATGAGGCAAGCAAAAGAAAAACTATAATAAAGGAGTCAATATGAAAGAAAGAATAAAGAGGTATTGGAAAAAATTATTAAATATTTTAAAAAAACCTGAGATGAGAATTTTACCATCGACAATTGCTTTTCACATAATATTAGCAATCATTCCGCTTTTAACAATTGTCGTACTAATTGCCTCATTCTTTGGAATTTCAATTGACTTAGTAACTAAATTAGTTTCAAATATAATGCCTACTCAAGTTAGTGATATTATTGTTAATGTCATATCAGGTAAAGGATTTGACCAAAGTGTCGGAATATTTAATATTGTGGCATTCTTCCTAGCTTCAAATGGAACATATGCCGTTATAAATACTTCAAACACGTTATACAAAATCAAAAATAGAAGTGCTTGGAAAGCAAGATTAAGTTCAGTAGCATTACTATTAATAATCATATTATTGTTCTTATTCTTGTTGTTAGTACCTGTATTCGGTGGTAGTATCATTAGATTAATGAGTAGAGCAGATATCATGCCAAACTTTGAAAAAGAAGCATTGATGATATATAATGTTATGAAATGGCCAATAAGTATTCTTATAATATACTTTAATATAAAATTAATATATGCTGTTGCTCCAAGTAAAAATATAAAAGGAGAAGAAACAACATATGGGGCCATGTTTACAACAGTATGCTGGATATTATCTACGATTATCTTTAGATTTTACTTAGGACATTTTGCTAGATATGATATCCTTTATGGAAATCTATCATCGATAATTATTATGATGGTATGGATGTATTTCTTATCATATATATTTGTCTTTGGGATGGCTATAAATGTATCTAGAAAAGAAGAACAAGAATTAATCGAAGAACAAATGAGAGAAGAAGAAGAAAGGTTAGAAAAAGAAAGAAAAAAACAAGAGAGGTTGAAAAAAAAGAAAGAAAAAGAATCTAATAAAAATTAGATTCTTTTATTTCTTAATATCTCAATTGTTTCACTAATTCTAGTTTTTAAATCACTATTAGTATACCAGCCAATATTCTTTATTTTATCACTATTTAAAATAGTCATAACTGAATTAGAAAAACCTTTCTTTTCAATCTCATCTGGTAAATCAAACACAACTTTTTTGTTGGCATTATCCGCAGCAAATTTAGCAAAATCCTTTAATCTAGCATTAAACTTGTCATCAGAAACATTATATGCTTCTTTATCCTGACCATTTATTAAAACCGTTAGAATTGCGCTAACTGCATCCCCAACATAATTATATGAATACATTTGCATACCATCGCTTTTTAGTACAATATCCTGCATATTAATACTGTTTTTAATAAATTGTGCAGTTGCCAACGAAGATTCAACGTTCATCGTAGGGCCAAATACTCTTGATAACCTAACAATCGAAGTATTTATACCATATTGTTCAGAAAAGCCAATACAAAGTGACTCACTGGCACGTTTACTTTCTGGATAACAAGAACGAAGAATTGTAGAATTTACAACACCAAAATCATTCTCACTAATTGATTTCACATTATTAACAGTTCCGTACACTTCAAATGACGAAATGTATATGAATTTTTTGATTTTCTTTCTAACGCCAAAATCAAGCAGATTATATGTACCTATAACACCAATAGTCATTGTTCCAACTGGATCTGTGGCATATTGAATTGGAAAAGTATTACTAGCTGCATGAATAACATAATCAACTTTTCCATTATATTCAATTTTATCTCTAACATCTCCAACTATTATTTTAAAATTCTTTGAATCAATGTATTTATTAAATATATTCTTAGCTCTATTTTCATTTAAACACAATGAAACAATAGTACAATTAAGCTTATCATTAATATTTTTATACATTAGTAAATCAGTTAAAAATCTTCCAACTAAGCCAGTACCACCAGTAAGAAAAATAACTTTATTGCTAAGCTTATTCCAATCAATTTTAAAATTAGTATATTCAAGTATATTTTTATTATATAATTGCTCGTTCATTTTATCGCATCCAATCGCTCTTTTTAACACTAAGTAATGCCTTAAAAATTTGAATATCACCTGGTCTAGTTAATTTAATATTAGTCTCTTCACCAAGTGAATAATACACTTTTTTACCAAGCTCTGCATACATAGAACAACTAGCTACCATGTTATGAATACCCATTTTCTCAGCTTGCTTATGCATTTCAAGAAATTCCTTCAAAATAAATGCCTGTGGTGTTTGAGTTAAATATAATTTATCACGGTCAACAACCTTCGTAGAGTATTCTTCAGTTGTTTTATCCATAACTACTGTAGTACAAGGAACAACAGCTGTAGCATTACCATATTTTTCACATTTAACAATACAATCAGTTATAATATCACTAGAAACCATTGGCCTAATAGCATCGTGAATTAAAACCATATCTTTAGTTGAAAATAATCTTTTTGCCTCAAGCAAACCATTTTTAATAGACTCTTGACCACTGGCGCCACCCGATACAACTGAAACTAATTTAGTAATATTAAATTGCTTAGCATATGATTTAAGTATTTCGTGCCATCCATCCAAACAAACTACAATAATACTATCTATACTTGAATGATTTTGAAAAGCTTCCATGGTATAAAGAATAACTGGTTTATCAAATACATTTAAAAATTGTTTAGGAATGTCTTGACCCATTCTAGCACCACTTCCGCCTGCTATAATAATTGCTATCTTTTTCATATTTCCTCTTTCTAATGATATTATGCGTATCACTACCATAATTATAACAATTAAAATTGATATATGTCAACGAATAATTTCCATAATTCATTTACAATTAATCACTTTCATAGTATAATTAATATATAAATTATATAAAGAGGTGAAACATGAGTTTTAAACAAATTGATGAAGTAACACTAAAAAAATTACATGATGTTGAATTAGAAATTTTAAAAGAATTCATTCGTATATGTAATAAACATAATCTAAAATATTTTGCAGTTGGTGGAACACTAATAGGCACAATAAGGCATAAAGGATTTATTCCATGGGATGATGATATTGATATTGGTATGCCAAGAGAAGATTATGATAAATTTATTGATATAGCTAATGAAGAAATGAATAAAAAATATTTTGTTCAAGCTGGTTATGATTATAAAAATAGTTGGCAATCATTTACTAAAATAAGAAAAAAAGATACTCTTGCCGATGAAGAAAGCATAACGCATATTGATTATCCAAAAGGAATATTCATAGATATATTTCCATTTGATAATACCGATACTTTGGATAGTACAATATTCAAAATTAAATATAATATAATTGCTACTATAACAGATGCAATTTATTACAAATGGAAAGCAAAAAAAATAACTGAAATAAGAAGAAAAAACCTATGTAGATTTTTCTCAATGTTTTCAAATAAGACCTTAAAAAAAGTACAAAATAAATTAATGAAATCAAAAAACAAAAAAGAAACTAAATATTTCGTAAGTTATTGCGGATCATATACTAGACAAAAAGAAACGCAACCAAAGGATTTATTTTTCCCATTAATAACAAAAAAATTTGAGGACATAGATATATTAGTTCCTAATAAATATGATACATATTTAACAAAAGTATATGGTGATTATATGAAATTACCACCAAAAGAAAAGAGAGTAAATCACTCAATGATGAATATCTCATTTAATACAAAAAAAGATAATTAGGGTGAAAGAATGAAAAGAAGAACAAAAAGAAAAAACAAAAAAAACAATATTACTTTTTTCGTAATTATAATTATTGTATTAATTGTTTTTTTTGTATATAAATATGAAAAAAATGAAAAAGATGAACAAAAAAGATTATTATCATTACAAAGCAAAATACTATCTCATTATAGTAGCCTAGTCAAAACAAATAAAGAATCAGTTTTATATGATGAAAATTATAATGAAGTAGGCAAAATAGGTGCAGATGAAGTATTATCACTTGCAGAACAAAAAATAGATTATGAAACTAAATATTTTAAAATTTCATCATTTGAAAATCCTTATTATATTAAATATGAAGATGTTAAACCAACAAAAGAAGAACTAACAATCGATGAAAGATATAAAAACTATATTCCATTTAATGAAAGTATTATTACTACTGATAGTGCTAATTTTTATGATAGTAAAGATAAATTAGTATATAATATTAAAAAATCACAAACATTACCAATATATATAAAATATAATAATGAACTATATGGAATAGTTTATAATAATAGATTATTAAAAATAAAAAAAGAAGATATTAAAGAAATTAAGAATAATAACAATAGTAGTAAAACACCTACTAAAAGTATTGCAGTTCTTAACTATCACTTCTTTTATGATGCTAGTGACTGGAAAGAAGTCCAAAACTGTAATCAAGAAATTTGTACATCCACAGCACTACTAAAAACACATTTAGACTATATTAAAGATAATAGCATTTTTACTCCAACTATGGAAGAATATGAAATGTTTTTAGATAAGAAAATAAATTTACCTAAAAGTGTCTTAATAACCATAGATGATGGATGGAGAATGGATATGGGTATCGATATGATGGAAGAGTATAAAATAAATGCCACCGTTTTCTTAATAACATCATACTATAAAGATAAAATAAAATTCTTACATAATTATGACTATATAGAATTTCACTCTCACGGAGATGATTTACACAGCCAAGGAAAATGTCCAGGAGGACAAGGTGGAGCTATTAAATGCTTAGATAAAGAAGTATTACTTGCAGATTTAAAACTAAGTAGCAAAAAACTTGAAGGATCAACAGTATTTTGTTATCCGTTCTATGAATACAACAATTATTCGATTGAAGTATTAAAAGAAGCTGGATATACTATGGCCTTTGCTGGAGGAAATACTAAGAGTACGCCATATTCTAATAAATATGCTATACCAAGATATGTTATGGTTAATAGCACAAGCGTAAACGATTTAAAAAACTTTATAGGGTAGTTGATATAAATGAAGAAAACAAGAACACAAAACGTTATTAAAAACATGTGGGTAGGAACTATGTTTCAAATGATAAGTTTAATTCTAGGTTTTGTCAGTAGAACAATATTCATAAGAATATTAGGATCTGAATATCTAGGTTTAAATAGCTTATTTACCAATATTTTAACAATTCTTTCATTTGCAGAACTAGGAATTGGTAATGCAATCATTTTTAGCATGTATAAACCACTAGCTAATGATGATTATCCTAAACTAAAGAAATTAACTAATTTCTACAAAGAAGTATATACAAAAATAGCTCTAATTATGATTGGCGTAGGTATAATTATTATTCCGTTTATACCACATATAATTAAAGAAGTACCTAATATAAAAGAAAGTATCTATTTAATATATTTTATTTTCTTAATGGATACATCAGTATCATATTTCTTTTCATATAGAACTTCAATAATTAATGCCGATCAAAAGAACTATATTATTATTACATATACATATATCTTTAGAATAATTCAAATAACATTACAATTAACATTATTATATTTTACTCACAATTATATGTTATATATTATCTTACAATTATTAAATACAATTGTAACTCAACTTTTCTTAGCAAGAAAATCCAAGAAAATGTATCCAGAACTAGTCAATTTAGATAATGAACGCCTAGAAGAAAAAGAAAGAAAATCAATATTTAGTAATGTAAAAGCTCTATTTACATATAAATTTGCCTCAGTAATTTTAAATGGTACTGATAGTATCATTATTTCAAAATATTTAGGATTAGTAACTCTAGGATTATATTCTAATTACTATTTAATAATTAATGCCATAGCACAAATAATTTCACAAGTATTAAATGCCTTTACATCTAGTATTGGTAACTTAATAGCCAAAGAAAGCATAGAAAAAGACAAAAAAGTATTTCATCAATTATTCTATTTTACAGGATTAATATACTGCATTATAGGTACTTGCTTATATATCTTATTTAATGATTTCATTACATTATGGTTAGGAAAAGAATACCTATTATCTAATTTTGTCGTAGCTATGATTGTAACCCATTTATGCTTTAATGGTATGCAATTTACAACATTCACATATCGTAATGCCGCTGGTAAATTCGATTACTATAGATATGCACCAGTAGTATCAGCGATAGTAAATATTGTCTTATCAATCATATTCGCTAAAATAATGGGACTAGGAGGAATATTCCTAGCAACAACTGTATCAAGAGCTATATCAGCGGGTTGGATAGACCCATTAATTGTTTATAGACATGTCTTTAACGAAGGACCTAAAGAATACTTTATAAATTATTTTAAAATGTTAATTAGATTAGCATTAATCTTTATAATAGTTTTCTATATTGCAAAATATATAACTGTAACAAGTATTGTTACATTCATAATAAAAGGAGCAGTACTTGCAATATCTTGTGGATTATTATATATCTTATTAACATTTAAAACAGAAGAATATAAAGGTATAAAAGGAGCTCTATTACATTTTATAAGAAAGGATAGATAATTATGAAAAAAAAGATTGCTTTCTTTACTAAAAATTTAGATATTGGTGGCATCGAAAGAGCTATTATTAACTATGTTAATAATATTCCAAAAGACAAATATGAAGTAACTCTATTCTTAGAAAAAAAAGAAGGAATATACTTAAATGAAATAGATAATGACATCAAAATCATAGATTTTAATATCTCAGAAAATAAAATAATAATAGTAAGAAAACTAATAAATCTATTTAAATTATTAATATTTAGTATTAAATATCATAATAAGTTTGATTTTGCAGCTAACTTCGCTACTTATCTAAAAAGTGGAGCAATCTTATCTAAACGTTTTTCTAAAAATAATGCCATTTGGTATCATGGTAATTATTGGGAAAATGTTGATGAAGCTAATAAATTTATAAAATATACAAGAACTCTAAAATATAAAAAAATAGTATTTGTATCAAATAGTTTAAAAGAAAAGTATTTAAAATATTTTCCTAATACTAATCAAAAAATTTATATCTTAAATAACATGATAAATTATGAAGAAATGATTGAAAAAAGTAAAATAGATTTAGGATTAAAACATGAAAAAACTACTATTTTAAATGTTGGAAGACATGAAGAATCAAGTAAAAAATTAACTCTTTTAATAAATACAACAAGAAAACTAATCGATGAAGGATATGACTTTAATCTTTGGTTAGTAGGTGATGGAATAGATCATCAAAAATATATTGATATGATAAAAGAATTAAATTTAAATAAATATGTAACATTTTATGGTAAACAAAATAATGTATATCCATACTATAAAAAATGTGATGCAGTAATTTTAACATCCGTTGCTGAAGGTAATCCTGTTGTATTTCTTGAAGCAAAAGTATTAAATAAACCAGTTATAACAACAGATGTATCCGATGCAAAAACTGAAATAAAAGGCTATGGAATAATAAATGAATTTAGTTCTGATGGCGTATACAAAGGATTAAAACAATTTTTAGATAATGGATATACCATAAAAAAGAAATTTAATTATAAAGAATATAATATAGATAAACTAAATAAATTATTAGATTTAATTGAAAAATAGGTGAAAAATGAATAAAGTAAGTATAATAGTTCCCGTATATGGAGTTGAAAATTATATTGTAAAATGTATTGATAGTATAGTAAGACAAACATATAAAAATCTAGAAATAATAATAATTAATGATGGCACTAAAGATAATTCTATAAAACTAATCGAAGATAATTTTAATGATAAAAGAATTAAAATATTTAATCAAAAAAATAGCGGACAAGCCGTAGCTAGAAACTTTGGTATTACTAAAGCAACTGGTAAGTATATTATGTTTATAGATAGCGATGATTTTGTTGATACAAATATGATTAAAGATATGGTAGATACTATGGAAGAAGAAAAAACTGACTTAGTAATATGCGATTATTATAAATTATCTGAAGATAATACAAAAGAACATATATCAATAATTCCACACTATAATAAAGTTAATCAAAAATGTAGTGTTACATCGATGCCTGGACCAGTATGCAAACTATTTAAAAAAGAAATATTTACTAAATATAATATAAAATTCTTAGAAAATAAATGCTTTGAAGACAACGCCATTATGCCATTTGCATGTGCAGTATCAACTAATTTTTCGTATATTAAAAAACCATACTATTATTACTTGCAAAGAGTAGGCTCCTCCTTAAATAAAAAAAGTTATGATAAAAAATGGGAAGACATCTTTGATTCATTAGACAATCTATATACTAAATTCAATGAATATAACTTATTAGATAAATTTAATCAAGAATTAGAATACATTTACATAGAATACTTATTACATGCAGCTAACCTAAAATTTATCGATTATAAAGAGGGAATAAAAAACATAAAAAAAATATCCAAAATAATGAAAAAAAAGTATCCAAAATGGAGACACAATATTTACTATAAACAAGAAAGTATCAAATATAAAGTAATGTGCAATTTACTATATTATAACCAAATATGGTTAGTTAATATACTAAGGAGGAAAAAATGAAAGTAAGTGTAATAGTTCCTGTATATGGAGTTGAAGCATACATTGAAAAATGTCTAACTTCCTTAGTAAACCAAACATTAAAAGATTTAGAAATAATCGTAGTAAATGATTCATCTCCAGATAATAGTCAAAAAATAATCGATAAATTTAGTAAAAAATATAAAAATATTCATTCACATATAAAAGAAAACGGTGGAGTATCAGATGCTAGAAACTATGGTATGAAATATGCCACTGGTAAGTATGTAACTTTCTTAGATGGTGATGACTATGTAAGAGAAGATATGTATGAAAAAATGTATCAAAAAGCCATATCTGGTAATTTTGATATTGTCGTATGTGATATGAATTATGTTTATGAAACTAGCGACGAAATAAAAAGAGTATCATCTAAAATAGAACATGATACTACTAATATCAAA
>JAEEGL011181566.1_pt1 | contig 16264 bp, 15 predicted proteins | sample 9134231 | NCBI WGS metagenome assembly JAEEGL01 (sample SAMN16246548, study PRJNA631951) | gut metagenome | biome: gut microbiome; feature: rumen; material: fiber-attached | host: Bos | place: Iran: Karaj | collected 2018-10
CAAAGTCAATTATGACTTAGAGAGCGTGAAATTATTTGATACTCTTGATATACTAAAAGCCTAATGGGATTTATTGTTAATCATTACATCAAATTCTTCGTTCACCGTTACGATAAAGAAGTCGGAGTGCCTTATTATTCTTACCAGGATTTTAAGGACTTTAAGTGTGAAGATAACTCTTTTACTAATTCCTGTGGAATTAATATAAGATATTTCTTCTATTACTACGCTAATTATAGGACTGATAAAATCATTTTATTCTGCCATGGTATGGGTCCGGGACATACTGCCTATATCGCTGAGATAGAAGCTTTAGCGAGACGTGGTTATAAAGTCTTAACTTTGGACTACGCTGGATGTGGTGAATCAGGTGGAAAATACCTTGGTTCACTTAATAAACCTACGAGAGACGTAATTGATTTACTTAACCATCTAAAGTTAGATAAACCAATTATTTTAATTGGTCATTCGATGGGTGGTTATACTGCTTTAAACACTTTGTGCTTGCGTAAAGAAATCACCAAAGTGATAGCGATATCTCCAATCGTGAGAATTGAGCCATTATTACAGTTCAATACCAAATCAAAATTCATTACTAGACATCTCATGAGATATGAGAGAAAAGTCGATAGAGAAGTATTCGATATTGATATCCCAGAATATCTAAAGACCACAACTGATGATGTCTTTGTTATCCAATCTACTGATGATCAAATGGTGCCTTATAACATGTCACTTAAAGTTATCGAACAAATTGATAATCCACACATCAAAACAAAGCGTTATGAGAATCGCAAACACAACCCAAATTACACGGATAATGCGGTAGCGTATATGGATGACGTCTTTGGCAAATACTACGCTCTCATCAAAGAGAAAAAGATAGTCACTGATGAGGATAGAATTGCCTATTTTAAAGACGTTTCTTTAGCCAAACTAGTGGAGCAGGATGAAAAATTATTCGATGAAATAACGGCTTTTATCGAAAAATAATTAATAAAAACCTCGATAAAAAATAGATTATCAAAATCTAAAATCTGTAACATAAATTTACAAAAAAGTGCGATTGTAATGCTAAAAATCGCTATTTTGCGTGATTGTCACGAATTTTTCGCTTGCGCCCATTTCCGCTACGCGTATGATTATATGCATATATGAACTACGTATTTGATTACATCGTTAGATATTTCATCCTACTCTGTGCGGCAAGTGTCCTATACGTCATTTCCATTCAGCGTTTTAAAGCGAATAAGAAAATGAGCATCTGCATGATTCTCATTGTTTCTGCGACGTTATTCCTTTCAGCAGCGAACATTATTGAAGACTTCAGTAAAGATAATTGTTTACCAGTTTTAGCGACCATTACTTCTTGGATTGGTTATATTGTTCGTCCAACACTAGTGTTTTTGTTTATCATCATGTGTGGCACAAAACTCACCAAGAAACAAACTTTACTAACCGCTATACCATTAGTAATCAATTTAATCATTTTGTCTGGTGCTTTTATTCCAGGTATTAGGAATCACGTTTATCACTTTGTTTTAAGTGAAGATGAAACTCACCTCAATTATTTAGGTGGTCCACTTAGATACTCATCTCATATCGTTGCTCTTCTTTACTTATCCTGGATTATCTATTTATCCATCGCTAAGTTAAGAGCCAAACATTTCTATCACGCTATTGGTTCCTTAGTGTGTGCATTATTTATTGTTCTTGCCGTTGTTATTGAAACATTCATTAACAATGGTGCGGAAATCTATTTGCTTAATTCCACAGTCGCAGTTACTGCGCTTGAATATTACATTTTCCTCTATACCGAGCAAACTCAAGTTGATAGCTTAACAGGTTTATTCAACCGTGAAACTTTATTCTTAGATATCGAAAGAATGGGCCGTTCCATTACTGGCATCATTGAATTCGATATGAACGGTCTTAAATATTTAAACGATAACTTCGGCCACACCGAAGGTGATAAAGGCATTAAGACCATTGCTGGAATTATTAAAGAAGTTGCTAAGAAAGACATGTACTTATACCGCGTTGGTGGTGATGAATTCGCTATCTTAGCCGTTAACTCTAGCGAAGAAGACCTTAAAGAAACAATTGCAAAGTTCATTGAAGAACTAAGCAAGACATCATATTACTGCTCCGTTGGTTATTCTTATCGCAGACATGAAAATATGTCATTTAATGAGATGAACAAAGAAGCAGAAAAGAGAATGTATAAAGCGAAAGACGAATTCTACAAGAACTCACCTTTTGAAAGAAGAATCATCAAATAACCTTGGAGGAAACCATCATGATTAACAAAGTTAAAAGAAAAATTGTATTAGGCGCACTCATATTGAGTGCTGCTATGGCAATCTCTGCCTGTGATTTAAGCAGTATTGGTACTGGCAATTCAAATCCAGGTTCAGACAATCCAATTAGCTATACCTCCAGTGCTATTGATGACAAAGGTAACTCAAGCCTCTCTAGTAGTGATTCTTCAGTTCCTGTTTTCCTTACAGCTATTAATGCAGTAAACAATAAAGATGAATATGAAATTGGTGATGAATTAGACTTAACAGTTACCGCGACATATTCAAACGGTGATGTTGCTACTATCGAAGGCTATGAAGTTGAAGGCTTCAACAATAGAAAAGCCGGTGAACAAGAAGTGACAATCACCTATGGTGGTAAGTCCACAACAGTCACTGTTACAGTCACCGCTAAAGTCATTGGCATTACCGTTAAAAACAATAACCAAGAAGGTTACGAAGTTGGTGATGAATTAGACTTAACAGTTACCGCCTCATATAATGACGACACAACTAATGAAGTTACTGAATACGATGTTTCTGGTTATGATCCTCAAACACCAGGTACACAAACAGTTGTGATTACCTATGAAGGTCAATCAGAAACTGTGGAAATCATTGTTAACGTCCCTGTTATCACAAGCATTTCCGTTGTCGATAATAAAGCTTCTACAGGTTATGAAGTCGGTGAAGAATTAGATTTAACAGTTAAAGCTAATTACTCCAATCACGTTTCCTATGCCATCGAAGAATACGAAGTAAGTGGTTATGATAACTATGGTATTGGTGAACAAACAATCGCCGTCAAATACGAAGAGCAAACTGCGACAATCAATATCTTGGTCAATGAACCAGATAACCTCTTCCCAGGTGAGAATCTTACTTCTTTCTTAGAACAAGAGCACATTCAAGCAAAAATCCCAACACCAGTTGGCTATAAGACATGGTCAGAAAGTGTTGAAACATATCAAGATGGTTCTAAATACTTCAGTGCCACAACAGACAACAAAGTCTTAGATGGCAGAACCACAATGGTGGAATCCTATAGCGCTTTATTAGCAGAAGAAGGCTGGGAAGTCACTTTCGCTAGTGGCACATACTTTGCTTCTAAAAATAACGCTGATGCTAAAATTGAATTCAATAATGCAAACGATCAATTCTCTTTAAGCGTTTATGCTTATGAAAAATATCCGTCCAGAAAAACAACTGGTAAGCCAGTCGTTAATTCATCACATTTAAGAGATGGAAATACACTCGTCTTTGGTAACGTTGAATTTGGTATCGTGGCGACTGATTTAGAAAATGGTGCTTTTAAAGTCAAAGGTTGCCAATACACCAATGGCAATATGAATACCGTTGCGAAAAACGCTTTGCGTTTGCGCTTAGGCAAAGTTTCAAGTGGTCGTTGGACATTATCCGATTACCAAGGCAGAAAACTTGGTCAAAAAGCCTTAGGCGAACTCGCTTGGGATGAAGGTAATACAGAATGGATCCTTTCCATTTCTAGTTCCTCAACTTTAGTGCTTAACAATGGTCCTACAAACGGTTACTTATGCTATAACCCACATGGTTCGACCATTACAACATTCTCTCCAAGTGCGAGAAGATCTATGAAGAGCTTACAATTCTTCACCATCGATGTTATTGATGTTGTTTATCCAAATGCCGTTTCTATCAGCGGTAACGCTGAAGTCGCAAAGGATAAGAGAACAAAATTAAATGCGACTTTTGATCCTATTACCACAACTGAAAAAGATCTTATTTGGTCCTCTTCTGATAGAAATATTGCTACTGTTGATAATAATGGTGTTGTGACTGGCGTTAATCTAGGTACCGCGACAATTACCGCGACCGCCTATAACAAGGATGTCCCAGTTGTAGCAGAATTTGAAATCACAGTGGTCGAACAACTCTTAGACGCATGGACAATCTTGATGTATATCTGTGGTTCTGACCTTGAAAGTGGTTACTACGCCTTCGCTACAAGCGACATCAATGAAATGCTTTCTGTCAATGGTCAACCTGAAGATGTCAACATTGTCATTCAAACTGGTGGCTGCACTTACTGGCACACATCTGGTATTGCCAGCAATAAGATTGGAAGATATCACATTGAGAATAAGAAATTAAAACAAGACGCTTCTTTACCAAATGCTAGCATGGGCGCTCAATCCACACTCGAATCATTTGTTAACTGGGGCTTAGAAGAATATCCAGCGGAAAAGACTGGTCTTATCCTCTGGAACCATGGTGGTGCTTTTGAAGGCTGCTGCTATGATGACAGCTATGGCGATGATGCCTTAGAAGCTCATGAAATCAAAGCTGCAATGGATAACGTCTTTGCGACACAAAATCTCAATAAAAAATTAGAATTTATCGGTTATGACTGCTGCTTAATGCAACTTCAAGACCTCGCGGAATTCAATTCCCCATACTTCAACTACATGATTGGTAGTGAAGAAACTGAAGCTGGTTATGGTTGGGATTATGACAACTGGCTTGATGATTTATTTGCCTACGCCGATACTGAAGATCTCTTAGCTGAAATCTGTGATACATTCCTCGCTGATAATGGTTGGGATAGTGACCAAACCTTAGCGGTCTTAGACTTAAATAAGATGGAAAATTACTTCAACAAGTTTGAAGCCATGAGTGCTGCTATCAAAGATAAAGTCAATAGCAATAAGAGCACATTCAGGAATGTCATCAATAGCTGCAAAAAGTACGAAGATTTCTATAGATTTGGCTTATTTGATGGTAAGGATTTCTTAAACAAATTAGCGAGCAATAACACATTCTCATCATTCGCTACTCAAATCAACGATGCTAAGACTGCTTTAAGTGAAATGATTATTCATAACGCTAAAGGTAGTGATGCTGGTAACTCTAATGGTTTAGCATTCTTCGCGCCACTTGGTTCATATGGCACAGCCACAAGCTATCCATCAAAGCAAACTCATTTCAATAACTGGAAAGCTTTGTTCTAAGCAATTTAAATCCTTATATTAATAAGAACACTCCGTAATGATACCGTTACGGAGTTTTTTATTTTTTCTTACTTATTTAATGCTACAATAGTTAGCGATATGAATTTTTATGAATGGTTCTTCCTCGAGGAAGTAAATGGCGTTAAAAGGCCAGCAGCTGGTTTGTTTTCTGTATCACACATTTTGACAGTGACACTAACGCTTGCTATCTTTTTAACTCTCGCAGTCTTTTTAGGCAAAAAGTTTAAAAACAATCCTAAGAAACAAAACCTCGTTTTATTAATTTCTGGCATCGCTATTGTGGTGGTCCAATTATCAAAGAATATTTGGTTACTCTGTGAAACAGATAATTTCTGGGATTGTTTAATTGGTAACTGGCCTCTATATTTCTGCGATATTCCAATTTACGTTATCCCATTAGCCGCTTTAACAAAGGGCAGATTCAGACAGTGGTGCATTGATTTCTTAGCCATCTGTGGCCTTTTAATGGGCTTTATGGGCAATTACTTCGCGGGTAATCTATATCCAAGTCACGCGATTGTTTCTTTCTCCGTTATTAATGCTTTATTAAATCACTCCATATCCGCTTTCGTGGCCTTATTCATTTGGGTATCTAAGTTAAACAAAATGGAGAAAAGAGATATTCCATTCTCAATTGGTATTCTCTTTACATTTATGACTATCGCTTTAATCGTGGATTACATCTTTATTCCTATTAAAGGAACACCACGTAACTTTATGTTCTTCTTCCATGGGGATGGGACACCATTTACCATCTTCCATAACCTAGTTGGCGGACAAAACATTCCATATCAAATCATCATCTATATCTTACAATGTGGTTATATGGGCTTATTCTATGTTGTTTATTACTGGATTATGGGCCTTATTAAAAAGAAACAAGAACAAAATAATTTACAAATTCAAGACTCTACTTCCTCTAACTAAGTAGAGTTTTTATTAATTGCATGATAATATATTCTTAAGAATAGATTATAAATAGTCTAATCAAGGAGAAAAAACCATGGAAGTTTTTGAAATCGTTTTAAACACTAATGAAAAAGTCAAAGGCGCTAAATGGCTAGTTAAAAACGGTAAAGCCAATTTTGTTTTTATCACTGGTATGCAAGAATACGCCACAAGATATGAACGCTTAGCTAATTATCTAAATGAAAAAGGTGTTAATGTTTGGATCTTGGACCACTTTGGTCAAGGACTTAATGCCCCTACAGAAGAAGATTTACAAAAATGGCCAAAGGATGCTTTTGATAAGATTGTGGATGCCTTATATCTAACAATCCAAGAAGCAAAGAAAAACGGCTTGCCAACTATCCAAGGTGGTCACTCCATGGGTTCATTTACCACTCAAGCGAGATTAGAAAAATATCCATTAGCCGCGGATAAAACATTAATTATCGGTAGTAATGGTGGTCAAGGCGCTTTGATGTCTATCGCCGCAGTTTTAGCGAAAATGCTCATCCATAAATCTAACTGGGATAAACCAAATAAGTTCTTCACTGATTTAGGCTTAGGTGGTTATAACAAACAAATCAAAAACCCAAGAACAGGTGTAGACTGGCTTTCATACAATGAAAAGAACGTTGATGACTATATCGCTGATCCATATTTAGGCCATATGAATACTGGTGGCTTCTGGAGAGAATTCCTTAAAGGAATGGCTCAAATCTGGAAGAAAAAGAATATGAAGAAAGTCTCTAAAGACGAAATCATTTTCATCACCTCTGGTGAAGAAGATCCGGTTGGTCAAAATGGTAAAGGTGTGAAATGGTTAGAAAAAGCCTACAAAGACTTAGGCGTCCAAAATGTCACCTTAAAACTCTACCCACATATGCGTCATGAGATTCATAACGAAGATGATTATCTACAAGTTTATGAGGATTGGGCGCAATTTATCCTTGATTAATTCTCATAATTATAAATTATTATCTTGTTAGTATGCCAAAAGTGGTATACTAACTACGTTATGCCTGAAGAAGAAGTAGTTATTAAAAGACAACCATTCGAAACACGCATCCACGAAATTGATTTCATCCGTGGTATTTTGATTTGTCTTGTGGTGATGGACCACATCTTTAATTTCACAATGAACTTCTCTAGTGGCTGGGCTGGAGCGGAACATCTCCAACCATATTGGGCTTTAAACCAAGCGATGCGTTTCTATTGGGATCATCCAGTGAGAATGGTGGTACGTTGGCTTTGCTTAATTAGTTTCTGCTTTATCAGTGGTATTTCCTGTGCCTTCTCTAAGAGTAATAGTAAAAGAGCGATGCAAATGGTGGGCATTTGGGCGCTTTTATTCATTGTCACTAATATTATTAGAGGCGCTCTATTAGCCAATAATTTTGATACTTCTGTCACTTGCTTTAGAATTGACTTTAACGTCATCGGTGTTTTAGCCTGGTCAACGTTATTATATTGTTTCTTTGAAAAGAAGAATTGGGTGTGGCTATTAGTCGTGGCCTTAATTGGCTTAGCCCTTCACCCATTATGTCTAGTTCTTTCTCGAACTGAATTTGGCCATCAAACATACGTACCATTCTTATGGAGACCATATGTCGGTTCAGAAGTCGAAGGCTCTAATGCCTTAACGCAAGCGGACCATATGCCATTATTCCCATACCTTGGATTCTTCTTTTTGGGCGCTATGGTATCGAAACTCACCTATGCTAAAGATAAAAAGTCATACTTCAAGAGATATAACTGGGAAAGACCAATCTGCTTTATTGGCCGTCATACCTTGATCATTTATGGTACCCATGTTCTTGTCATCTTTGCGGTTCTCTCACTAATAGGGGTATTCATCAAATGATGACTGATCTTACCATGTATGAAGCCTTTAAAGAGGCCGCTAATAAAGCTCCTCGTGATTTAGCCATCTACTATGAAGGCAAGAGAATTAATTTTAAAACGCTTTTAAAGCGCGTCGATATGACCGCGGATATTTTATATAACAGACTCGGTGTAAGAGAAAACGACGTTGTCGTTATCGCTCAACCTAACATCCCTGAAACAATTGTTTTGTTCTACGCTTTGAATAAGATTGGTGCGACATCTAATTTAATCCATCCATTTACGCCATTTAACCAAGTGAAACAAATCATGGATAAGACCAACACCAAAGTGGCTTTCCTTTTCGAACAAAGAATCGCTAAAGAAGTGAAACAATATCGTGAAATTGCGGATCAAGTATACGTTACACGTATTGAAGATGATCTACCTTTAATGTCTAAGTTCATCTATCACAATTTCATGAACTTTAGAATTAGAAGAAAATTAGGCAAGATGCCAGCGAGATTCAAATTCGATGGTTTCAAATATACATATCAATTAAAACCAACAGGCAAAGAAGTACCTACCGCTAAAGCGGATAAAAATAGATGCTCCGTGTTATTACACAGTGGTTCCACAACTGGTAAACCAAAAACAATCTGCCTAAGTGACTATGCTTTTAACTTTATCTCACAATATGCTTACGCTTTCCTAGCGGTTGATAAGGATAAGATGATTGGCCATAAAATGCTCAGTGTGTTACCAAGCTTCCATGGCTTTGGCTTATGTATGACAATGCACGCTCCTTTAGTGAACTCATTCTCATCAATCTTAATTCCTAAGTTTAAAGCCACAAAAGTGGTGAAAGCGATGAATGCCACTAAACTCACATGTATGTGTGGTGTTCCAACTATTTATGAGAAATTACTTCAAGAACCAACATTCGTTAATTCTAAAAACTTGAAGTATTTACATTGCTGCTTCTGTGGTGGTGACTCTATGCCAAGTGACTTAGAGGAACACTTTAATAAAACTATGGAACAAGCGGGTTCTAAATGTCGTTTATTCCAAGGATATGGTTTAACTGAAGCCATCGCTGTTAACTGCGTTAACACCTTCAACGCTAATCGTAAAGGCTCATTAGGTAAAGCTATGCCTGAAGCGACATTCAAAGTGGTGGATGAACAAGGTAACGAAGTTAAACGTGGTGAACTTGGCGAAATCATCATTAAGAGTGGTGCCATTATGCTTGGCTATTATCAAGATGAAGAAGCCACTAAAAACTGCTTAAAAGATGGTTACCTTTACACTGGTGACCTTGGTTATATGGATGAAGATGATTTCATCTATTTCAAACAACGTAAAAAGAGAGTGGTGAAAGTCTCTGGCGTGGCGGTTTTCCCAAGTGAAGTTGAACAACTTATTGAATCAATGCCAGAAGTTACTTCATGTGCCGCTATCCGTATTCCTGATATAAAACTACAAAATGCTCTTAAGGTTTTCGTCGTTGCTAAAGTAGTGGATGAAACCGCGATGAAAGAAAAAATACTTGAGACGTGTCGTAAATATCTCATTAGATGGTCAGTTCCAACTGAAATTGAATTCAGAGACGAATTACCTTTAACAATGCTCGGAAAAGTTAATTTCCGCATGCTTCAAGAAGAAGAAGACAAAAAACGCGGACTGCTGTGATATAATGTCACTCACATGTGGTCATGGCGGAATTGGTAGACGCGCTGGTCTCAGAAGCCAGTGAGGAAACTCATGGAAGTTCGAGTCTTCTTGGCCACACCATTTTAATAAACAATTATGAAAAAAGAATATAGAAGAGTTGTTGGTGGAACTATTCCAGGTGGTATTATCGTGATCATTTTAGCGTTTATCTTTTATGGTTCACTAGTGGTCTATTTTGCCTCCGGCATAGAAAAAGATTCAAGCGCCGCTCCTATCGTTCTGGGTGGTATTGCCCCAGTCCTTTGTCTAGCCTTAATTGCATTAGGTATTTTCCTTATTGTCCAAGATGTTAAAAGAAAAACAATCATTGAGAAAGGCACTAAAAGAAAATGCCAGATTTTAGAACTATTCGTTAGACATGTCCGTTTTGTTGATTACTATCATATGGTGGCCACTTATAAAGGTGATTCAGGTCGTTTTTACAAAGTAAAATACATACTTTCAAAAGAACTATACCAAACTTTAGCTAAAGGTTATGTCTTTGATTGCATCGTTTATAAAGAAGACTGCTCTTTTGAATTAAGTGACGTGAGTCAAGCTCATAGATAATTATGAAAATCGATCGCTATTCTACTTGTTGCTATTTAAAAAAGGACGAGCAATATTTGCTCCTTTTCCGTAACAAAAAGAAAAATGATTATAACAAAGGCAAATGGATTGGTGTCGGTGGTGGTCTTGAAAACACTGAAACACCAGATGAATGCGCCATCCGTGAAGTTAAAGAAGAAACAGGCTTAGATGTTCATTCATTGGAGTGCGCTGGCGAAGTTGACTTCATCTATGATGGTTACTTTGAAAAGATGTATATCTATGAAATCACCGATTTCAGTGGCGATATCATCGACTGTAATGAAGGTGAACTAAGATGGATTCTTATTAAAGACATCTTCAATTACCCAATGTGGGAAGGCGATAAAGCATTCCTTCCTTTATTAATAAAGCATGAGCCATATTTTAGAATTAGGCTCACCTATGAAAACGATATTTTGATAAACGCGCAAAAATATTGATAAAAATAGATGATAATTTAATTTATTTATGTAATAATAACAAAGCGCGCTAGGGGTGTAGCACAATGGCAGTGCAACGGTCTCCAAAACCGCTGATGCGAGTTCGATTCTTGTCACCCCTGCCAAAATAGCAAATAACAACCTTTGAATATTCGAGGTTGTTTTTTGTTGAAAATTGCATTTTTTATTGAATGGGTCTAAAATAAAAGCACTATGAAAGCTTATTTAAAATATCCATTAAACTTAGTTATCTTTATCTTGCTGATGATATCGATACTTTGTCCAATCGCCTCATTTACTGGCGATGCTATAGCCTATTGTATGGGTTGTCATCATGGTTTTACTCAACCTTGGCCAACAATTCAAATATTCCTTAATTGGGCATTCCCAATAATGCTATTTGTTTTCGTTGTTGATCTTGTTGTTTATCTAATCTTGAAATCAAAGAGAAAAGTTGCTTAAAAATGATGCGCAAATCGCGCGTCTTTTTTTGTTCCTTATAGCGTTACTCTTCAAAACTCATTATCATATATATTGTGAAAAGATTTAATAACATTTCTATATATAGAATTATTGCCACAATCTGCGTTTTGCAGTTTCATATTTTTTATATTCTCTACGCTAGAGCCATTCCATATGAAATGCTTTTAAGTAAAGGGGTCCAAGGTTTAACTGCTTTATCAGGGTTTTTATATTCGCAAAAACTCATCACTGATAAGAAAAAGTTCTATCTTGGTAATTTAATTAAACTAATGATTCCCGCTTTAATAGTGGTGGCTTTTATTGCTACTTGGGATGTCATCTATATGGCGATATTCAATAATTGGGATTGGATGATGTTTGCTACCTATCGAGCATACAAAGGACGCATTATTACTCAAGTAGATAATTACTATTATCTAGCCTATATCATCATTTGCTATTTAATTACTCCAGTCTTGCAACGTAATGATAAGTGGAGTGTTGTAGCTGTAGTCGGTGTTATCGCCATCGAATTCGCGGTTGGCTTCTTATTTGGACCAGCCATGATTGCGGTTACCTATGTTATTGGCTATTACATCGGTAAGAAATGGTTTAAGACATTTACTAATCCAGAAGAGAAATTTAGTTTTAAAGCATTAGGCCTATGGACTTTAATTCTATTAGCCTCAATAGGAGCGTATATCCTTATCCAAACATATAGCTTTGGCGATGCCTATTTCTTAAAGCATCTTCATGATATTGTTAACAATATTATTGTCACCACCTTTGGTGTAGCGACATTATTCTTTATGTTAATGGTGCTTAAACCTCTCAATAAGTTTAGAGGATTACCGTTATTTAAATACACTGATAAATTAGCCTTAATCATTTATTTGATGAATCAAGCGTTTATGTGTGGGGCAATGAATATTACAAGATGGGTTGAACCAATGTGGTTAGTGACTATTCTCATCTATGTCTTTACAATGCTTTCTTCCATCCTCTTATTATTCATTAGTGAACTAGTGCTTAAAAGCATTTATAACCGTCCACAAAAGGTTGAAACAAATGAACAAAAAAGCTAAGAAGATTATCATTTGTTCCGCTATCGGTGCGGTCACTCTTTATTTTGGCTTAGGCATTGTTGGTACACTTATCGCCACCGAAGGCTTTATCAATGTTAGAAACTGTGATGTAGATCTTCTAGAACAAGACTTTTATCGTGTGCAAAAATGTCGCGCTGATTATGATTCTTTGAAAGATAGAGAAGTAGTGACATTCCCTTGTGGTAAAGAAACCTTAACTGGTTATTTATATACAAACCCTTCTCCTAAAGGAGTTATCGTGTTTTCACATGGTATCGTGAACCTTGCGGACGCTAATATGTCCCAAGCACAAAACTACTATGTAACTCATGGTTATACAGTCTTCTCTTTTGATATGACTGGCTGTGGTCGTAGTACTGGCAAAGGTATTAGAACACTCTATGAATCCACTAACTGTGTCGTAAACGCCGTAAATAAGGTCAAAGAGCTTGATAAAACTAAAGACTTACCAATCTTCCTCATCGGTCATAGTTGGGGCGCCTATGGGGCGGTTACAGCCTCTAATAAGGTTGATGGTGTAAAAGCGGTCGCCTCATTTTCCGCTTATAACACACCAAGTGATCTGATGTATGGTTCGATGGAAGTCAATACATCTAAAGCAATGATACTTGTTAGACCAGCAGAAGAACTAGGCTTGTTCTTGCATTGGGGTGCCAATATCTATCAATCCGCTGAAAGTGCGATCAAGAACAATCCAAACATTCCTTACATAGTAATTCACGGAACTGAAGACACAACTGTTCCATTTAAGTCATGCTCTCTATATGACAATATCGTTAACGATCACTATGAAAATGTGACTACAGTTAAACTAGAAGGTATCCATCATGGTACCCCATGGAAAACTTTAGAAGCAGAAACATATACTGGTGAATGTGAAAAAGCCCTCAAAGATTTAAGGAAGCAATATAAAAACAAATTACCTGACGATGTTAGAGAAGAATACATTGCCTCAGTCGACAAAGAAAAGAGTAGTGTGGTTAACAATGAACTATTAAGTCTTATTGATGAGACATTCACTTCGAAGATATCGTAACACTATTCATTAAACGAAATTTAAAAACCTGGCTTCACAGCCAGGCTTTTTCTTATTCATCCATAATTTGTTTTAATGGAATCTTTTTCATCAGATATCCATATAGAAACATCACGCCTTCATATATGACAATAAATGCTCCTAATGTTATGAAGAACATTGGCCAATCAAAGCTATAATCAGGTACGCCTTCTACATCCTTGAATACGATAGTGACCATCATCTTTAATAAGCCAAATTGATAACCCGTACCAATAGCAAAGCCAATGTAAGCCGGTATTCTATAACAATCTAAAACAGATCTTTTGCATTCAAATGCACTGTAACCGAAGACTCGCATCATCGCAATATTCTTTTGATTTGCGTGTAATACTGTGGTTAACGCAATATAGAAAGTGGTGAAGGCTAAGACAATACCGATGATAAGAATCATAATGCCCATCATTTCACTAGCGAGTTCATCCATACTCGCGGACATCTGAATCATTGATGAAAAGCAGAATGAAGACAAGATAATGAAAAACACAAGTGTTTTACGGCTCTTTAAAATAGAGCTTCTCATCTCACTAATAAAGTTTTTCTTATCTTTTCCATCAGTGTATTTGCCTTTTTGTTTAGTGATACCTTTAAGCAAATTTATCGTTGGCTGATTGAGTTTGATAACACTATAGCCGATAGCGATAAACGCAAACACAATAGTGGGCACCACAATTAAAAGGACAATCATAATCCAGTGAATATTCATTGGGATATGAGGTAATAAATCGTTATCATTTTGCTTTTGATAGAACATTGGCATAATGGCGAATGATAAGAGATAACCCGCTAAGCAACCAACAAAAATACTAATCGCAAAGATAGCAAATCCACGAGATATTCTAAAGTTAGAATAACCATGGGCTTTTAAGATACCAATCTCACGAGAATGACTATCAATATAGTGTTTGATATAGAAGAATAACATCACCACAGAAGTGATGAGCATGCAACCTCCACAACAAGCACAGCAAACAATAGAAGTATTCACAAAAGCATCATATAAAGCTTGCGCAGGTCCTGCTTCCACTTGATTGGCGATACTTCTTAAATCTATCTGGAAATTCAGAAACATATTGCATACGCATACCGCGCAGCACGCCATGATGGAGATACCGATTAATTTAAAACCATCTTTTAAACTGACAATCATAAATTACCATCCAATCTCATAGGCGGATTTCTTATTGATGCTGTCATAAGTATCCACAATCTTTCCACTGTTCATCTTAATCGTGCGATCTGCGGTTTCTGCAATATTCGCGTTATGGGTGACCATAATCATTGTGAACTTTTCTTTTTCTTGTAACTTAATAATGTAATCTAATACGCTTCTACCAGTCTTTTCATCCAATGCCCCAGTTGGTTCATCTAGGAATAAGACTTTTGGTTTCTTTGAAAGCGCTCTTGCGATAGCGACTCTTTGTTGCTCGCCGCCACTTAATTCAGCGGGATGTTTTTTACGTTTATCTAATAGACCAACCGCTTCAATGTATTTGAGATAATCTTTATCTCCTAAATCCGCTCCCATCTTGACGTTCTTTTCAACACTAAGGTGTGGAAGTAGATAGTATTGTTGGAAGATAAAAGCAACATTATCTCTACGGAATTTGGTTAATTCTTTTTCACTCATCTTTTCAAGATGCTGTTCGTTATATATGATCTCTCCATCATTAAGAGTTTCTAATCCAGAAATGACATTTAAGAAAGTGGATTTACCACTTCCTGAAGCACCTAAAATAACCAAGAATTCTCCATCCTTGATATTCATAGACACACCATCTAATGCTTTGAAACGGCTTTCACCTTTGCCGTAATATTTAGTGATATTTTTAATCTCAATCATCTTACTTACCCATTAATCTTTCTTTTAATAATGATTTGAAGACTTCGGTTAACATATTACCGATTTCTTCGCCTGTGAATTTACACATTGATGTCGCACACAACGTGGCAATACCATGTGAATAAATCCATAAGTGACGATATAACATCACCGCATCATCTTGACTAACTGGATAGTTATCAGTGATGGAAGATAATATCGCTTGATAATTGTCATCGATTTCAGGAAGGATTTTATTAACACCAATGTCTTGGTCTAACTTTCTCATAAAAAGAAGTTGGAATAGTTTAGGCTCTTTAATCGCGAATAAGATATAAGCTTGACCAACACCCTTAAACGCTAAATCTTGTTTTAAACCATCTTGGACATAAGCGGTGTAGATTTCCCTGCCTTTTTCTTTAATCCCTTCAATTACTTCGTTCATATTTGAAAAAGTAGTGAAGATTGGTCTAGCGGAACTGTGGAGATATTTACCGACTTCACGCGCAGTAACGTGTGATAAGTCAGAAGCTCTTAATATTTCTAAACCGGCATTAATTATTTCTTCTTTAGTAAACTTTGCTCTTGGCGGCATATTTCTATCCTTTCTAAAACGCTTGTTTTAATACGTCTGTTTTATTAAACGACAAAAACTCGATTGTGTCAACATAAAATAGCCAAATACCTATATGCGTATGCTACGCGCATATGTTACTATTGCAACAAAGTGTTAACAGGCAAACCTTTGACTAAAAAGTATGACTATACTATAGTTTTTTGGCAGTTCTACTTTTTGAGACTCATTAAGTAGAGGCTGAATAGGACAAATAGAATCAATTCTATATGGTCATTTGTTATTATTGTAACTGCCCCAAGGAGGCTTTTATTTATGGCAAGACGAAAAGTTGTACGTCTCTTCTTCACAGTGGATGATAACTATATTCCATATCTTTCGGTTACTATCGCTAGTATCGTGAG
>JAEEGL012247644.1_pt1 | contig 16264 bp, 7 predicted proteins | sample 9134231 | NCBI WGS metagenome assembly JAEEGL01 (sample SAMN16246548, study PRJNA631951) | gut metagenome | biome: gut microbiome; feature: rumen; material: fiber-attached | host: Bos | place: Iran: Karaj | collected 2018-10
ACTGGTTGACCACAATAGACAACACCTTCATCTAAATAGAATTCATCTGTGGAATAATTATTTAATCCACCAGCAGGATTGAAGACGACTGGTAAGGCATCCGCGTGGCTACAATCAACGATTTGAATCATGTCACCATTTGTGAAGGCGTGAGCAGCGGAATAATATTCGCTTGGATTATTCTCATTAAGTGTCATCTTCAAGAATTGGACAGTTTCATTACTATCATTTGTTATTAATAGATGGAAGCCAGTAGCATTCTCTAATCCGAGACCGCCAACCCATAAAGTCATGTTTTCTGGATTGAGATATAAATCTGCACCTGTAGCGTCCGCGAAGACTATAAGATCAGATGTTAAGTTATTGTTACCAATTGCTTTCGCGGTAATATCTTGTGCTTCACCATCAAATCTATAATAGATAGATTGACCAGCGGTTAAATCAACATTTGTGAGACGATATTGTAAAGCTTCACCTTCTGGTTGATAGGCTTCTAATTGATGTTCTTCGCCACCGATGATGAGTGTTCTACTATGAGTTCTACCACCGATATATAAGACTAAAGATAAATCAGCTTTCATCTTCAAATAAACGACTTCTGTACAATCGTTATAAAGATTGAAGTAAGTGTCATCTGAATCCTGATAAGCATTATTATCACCAGCGGTTTCCATGGAAAAATGTTGTGTCCAGCCTGGTTCATCATAAATAGAATATTTGGTTTCATTTTCCGCTCTGGCAACCATACTTAATGGGTTGGTGCATCTAAATTGCTTGATGTAGTCACCATAAGGGGTGAATTCTTCATCAAGATGTAAAGCGATATTGTAATAACTGAGATAGAAAACATTTTCATCGTATCCAGTTCCCCATAAGGACATACCACCATCACTATAAGTCTTTAAATAGATTTCCATATTTTCTTTAGAATGATAAATGCGGAAGCCGTTTGTCACATCACCAACGATATTATTATTGGCAACAGGTTGACCTTCGGAATAATCAACACCGATATTCTCGGTAATCTTATTATCACCTTTATAGAATTCTAATAATCCACCGCGAATACCATTGGGAAGAGTGGCTTTAAATTGATGTAAGACACCTTCTGGTTTACCTTCATCCGCTAAAGCGAAATTGATGGTTTGGGAACGGAATTTAAGAACGAAATTATTCTCTCCTAAAATATCGGATTCCCATTCAGCGGTATATTTACCACCCTCTAAAGTGTTATGAATGATTAATTTATCACCATTAACACCACTTTGTGTGATATCCACTGTTTGTTTGGTATCAGTGGCAGCACCATCAGTGATAATGATTTTAGCAGTGGCAGGAACATAAATATCAGTACCACCTAATTGTTGTCCTGGCCAAGCACCATTAGATCCATGATCATCAAAGGAATAGATATATGGATCAGGGAATACTGAAGAAACTTCAGAAACATCTAAGACATAAGCCTTAGTGGCAGCCATAGAAATTTTGCCGTAAACAGTCGTATTGCTTGTAATAGATGTAACTTCATTACCGGCTGTATAGTCAGGATCACTATACCAGCCAGAGAATAATTGCCCATATGTTAATGTTGGATTGACAGGAAGTCCACCTTCTGCAACTTGTACAGTATCTATGACAACTGTGCCATTAATCTGTTTAACATTAGTCGTTACTTCAAATGTGGTAATTTCCGCACCACCACCATAAGTTGACCATTCGCCATCACAACCAGGATCACCCCAACTAGCTGAAGAATTGGTAATGGTAAATAAATTTTTACCATCTGTTGGGAATGCAAGATTTTTTGTTTTGGCGCCCCAATCAGAAACAGCACCCATTCCACCATTGACTCTTGTAAAAATCACATTTGGATATGTCGCGATATCGATATCAAAACTCCATAAACCTTGAGAAGAATCAACTGATGTCATTCTCTCTCCTGGCCAAGCGGCTTTTGAATTGTCACCGCTATCCCAGCAATAAATACCGATAGCAGCGCCATCAGTGGTCCACCAACTATGCTCCATCTTAGCATAAATGGTCACAGTTGCAGCATTTGCGGGTTGAGATTCTTTTGCCATGCTGATAGAAGCAACGGCAGCAAGCCCCATTGTTAAAGATAGACCGAGGGTCAAAAAAACATTTTTCTTAATCATATGTTTTTCTCCTTTGTTTATTGCGCCTATGTATTAGTGCGCATTAATTTATCAAATTAATTATATTTTTATAATAATAATTAGTCAATTATACCGATGTTTTCGATTCTTTTGGTTTCGTTTCATCATCTGATTCTTTGGGCCTTATTATTATTCTCTTCATTCTCGTTAAGTAATCTTTGACGATATCGCCTATGCAGAAAAACAAAGTGCCTAAAGCAGGGCCGAATATGAGAATGCTAATAAATTCAATGAAATATAATGGCAAAACTCTATTTTCAAAACTATAAGAAATTGGAAAATTCATTTCGATAATTTGGAAGACCACAAAGATTACCACTTCAATCGCACACACAATACCGACGATTTGTAGCATCGACCTCTCTTTATTTCTTCCTAATTGATCATTAATTTCAGAAGTGGTTTTAAAGAATCTTTTAATCATCAAAAGAGGAACGAGAATCATCATCGCTCCCACGATTAATGGGAAGTACTTATTTGTGATATCCATAAAAGGAATCGGGAAGGGAATATATTTTAAAGCTACGCGATAAACGAATTCTTGAATCATCGCTGCATCCGCTAAAGCGGAAACAAAGGAAATCTCCTTAATTCCCATATAGACTAAATCTTTCTTATCGATCGCTCCTTTTAAGTTAATAATTGATAAGACAAATAAGGCGATGATAAAGAAAATAAAAATCAAGCCAACCCAGCCAGTAAATCTATTCTTATTAGTGATATCAATACCTCCAACTTTAAAGATGGAGAACATGATAAATAATATTGAAAAAGCGATAGTAACTAAGATCATAACAAAATAAGTTTTTAACTTATAAGTTTGATCTTTATACATATCTTTCGCATATAATGCCTTACAGACGAAAACAAATAAGGTTGGTAAAGCTGCGACAATCATCACTAAAGAAGTCGCTAATAAACCGAGAGTGAATTTATAAGTAAAGCTCACCAAAGAAACGATAGCCATAACAATAGCCACACGTTTTGGAGTGATGAGTTTTTTCACCACGTGTTTAACTTTCATAAAATAATTATGTTACTTATTTATAATAAAGTCGATAATTCATTAATAATTTTCCATAAAAAGACCTTCATTTATTTTTGAAGGTCTCTAATTTAGTTTCAATCGATTAATTCAGTTAATCTTCTTTTCTCTTTAATGAGAAGGCTTTGATACCAAAGACCACTAATAAGGAAGTCATGGATAAGGTGGCAATCACGATGATAGCGACATTGGAATTATTCGCTAAAGAAATAGTATTTCGAGCGTTTAATTCTTGTCCGAAGATAAAGTCTTCAAATGTGTTTGTGCCGTACTTAGTGATGATATAAGCATATTTAGCAATCATCTTCTCTAAGTTATTGCCGTTTTCATTTCCACCACTGAAACCAATGGCTTTAATGACATTTCTATCCGCTTCATCTAAAGCGTTGAAGATACCTTTTTGAATCGCCCATTCGTTTTGTAAATTGGTGATATTGGTGCTGCCATCATTTTGACAGATACCACCGATAGCGGTTAAGAAGTTATCGATGAAGTTCTCTCTAGAATCATCTTCTTGTGATAAAGAAACGTTAACAATGATATCCAAACGTTCGGTAGGACGTGGATTACCTTCGCCATAATGGAAGACTAATTCCACTGTGGAACTAATTGTATATTGGCCACCTCTTGTGAACGCTAATTTGCAGAAATCTCCTTCATTTTGCACGAGATTTGCATAGTTATAGGTGTGATCTAAGGTGAAATCAGGATGTAATGGATTGTCTAAATAACCTTGATAACCACCATACATACTAACTAATGCTAAGGTTCCAACAGTGATTGGATTACTTGGCGTGGTAGTCACAGGAATATTCACATCAGCAAACATAGAGATGTGGTTGCGATAAATGTTATCATCATCTTCATCCCACTCACCAGTGAAGGATGTGAATGTAAAGCCGATTGAACCTTCAAGTTTCCAAGCTTTATCCGCACCACCACTGAATGTCGCGTCACCCACTAAGTAAGCACCTTCCAAATAAGCTTTCGCATAAATGGTTTCGCCATTTTCAATAACTTTTGGAGTATAAGGAATTGTACATTGTTCATCGGTGAATAATTCGCCAGTAGGAAGAATGTTCAAATCGAGGCTTTCTTCATAAATCGCTGATGGGATACTTGGATTGAAGATTTCATCTTCTTCTAAGATAAATCCTTCATGATCTAAAACGCCTTTGAATTCAGGAGCGAAGACGGAATAATTGACATATCCAACAATTCCGGAAGTTGGAACGACATGGTATGTACCGTTTTGATGTAAATAGATATCGAATGTTCCAGCGCGGTCAAATCTCACATAATAATATTCGACATATTGAGATGTTTCACTTTCATAGTGAGAATAATAGTTGTATCTGCTCACATCATCAAAGAAATAATTCTCATCATCTTTACCATAGAATTTATCCTTGCCATTGAAATAAGAACGAATTAATAATCTTTCTTCATATTTCGTTTGATGGCCTCTATAAACAGCGATAAAGCCATTAGCATCAGGTGCAGCAAATTGTTCCATCTTATAATAGTTTTGTGTGCTCGCATCATCGTGATGGACGTTATCAAATCTAGCGTTGTTATTTGTGTCAACGAGATAATAACCTTCGGTTGGAGGAATATCATCTTCAGTTCTAAAACAAAGATTATATTCGTTGTTGCCTGGTCTAATAAGAATCATCAAAACATCATTTTTATACCATGATGTCCAAGTACTATTGTGGATATAAATCTCATTATAGTATTGTTGTAAACCTTCAATAGATAAAGTGCAGTTTTCCGGAGAAGTAAATGTACCGGTATAAGTGCTATTAATAGTAAAGAAATGGTCATCTGTATCTAATGAATTATATTGATGAATTCTTACTTGCTTGTTCGCTAAAGATAATGCAGCACCTAGATTTGTAAAATCGTAGGTATAAGTGTAGAGTTCCGCTTCACGGACATAGCCGTAAACATCAACTGGCTCAGTATAAATTTGTTCGCTATCAGCATAGAACCAATCGCGATAATTTCCATCGGCGTACCAACCTTGGAAATATTCACCAAATCCAATTGTTGGTTCTGCTGGACTATGGCCTCTACGAAGAGTTTGATGATCTTCGTGGCTCACGCCATTAATATCTTTATAATGAGTGTTAACTTCATAAATTAATTGACGCCATACTCCAGCGTAATTAGCATCATCGTATGCATCTGTAAAATTGTAATTGAGAGTGAATTCTGGAATGTAGTTACCACTATTTGGCAAATTAATATCAACTCCACCTTCTTTAGAAGTACGTGTCCAAATTTCACTGGTATTATTAGGATTAACACGTAAGAAAATCGCCTTGTCTAATCTTTCGTCGACCTCTAAATAATAGGCATCGATACCATATTGAGGATCTTTAGTCATTTGTTGTCCTGGCCAAGCGGCATTGGATAATGGTTGACCATCAACTTTTATTGTGCTGCTATATGCATACATGTAAGTAGCCGCACCATCATTATGCCACCAATTATTAGTAAGAGAGCTGGCATTAAAATAATACTTCCTTAGAGTAATTTCATCTGCTTTTGCTATTTTGGAAGTCTCTCTATTGTTTAAAGAAACGCCAACGCCTAAAACCATTGCCAAAGATAAGCCTAAAGTAATAAATAGGTTTTTTAGTTTCATAAGGTATCCCTTTCTGCGCTTCTATATGAATGCGCCTAATAAAAGTTGCTTTTATTTTATTAATAAATAAATATATGTGTCAATTACATAAATGCAAATTTGCAACATATATGAAAAAAGGCAGATTGAATCCACCTTTTTAGTTGTGTCATATTTTGGTTTATTTAAGAACAACTGCAGAATAAGCAGGAAGCTTAGAAGCTGTCGCACCATTATAGGAAGCGAGAACTTGACCGCTTAAATTATATAAACCACTATTGATGCTGTAATTATTGAAGTTCACAACAACTGTCACTGTTGTGCCATTATAAGAACGCTTAAACGATAGAATGTTATCGCAATATGGAGCGGTTCCATAAACATAGATAGATTCCATAGAGCCTAAGCATAGAGCCTTAGAAACAGCATCACCACTAGTCTTGAGAGTGACAAATTGTTTCATAAGACTGAAGTCACTATTAGGATCACTCATTTGTGTATTGGCAGGAACAACTGTGCTCGTAGAGTTAACATTATCCCATTGCACTTTCATATTAGAACCGGTGACATAATAATCGGTCATATATTCACCGCTTTGATCAGCAGTCCATTTCATCGGTTGACGATACCATAAATCAGCGAAATCACTGTCCGCATCTTTACCAGCCGGGAAGTTACCAGTCATACCGATTTCATCACCGTAATAGATCCAAGTAACACCCGGGAACATAAGTTCAGCAATCTTGACGCAGTTCGCCGATTGTTCAAGAGATGCATAAGTGTCAGTAGAAACATTGCCTTGTTTACTTAAACCAGTGGCGTCACCAGTACCAGCGATACGGTTAATCACACGAGCGATATCGTGGTTAGAAGTGAATGAACCAGGTAAGGAGGTATCACCACGATAGTTGTTATAAACACCATAAACTGATGGATAATTCCACTTACTTCCGTAGGATAATTTATTTCCGGCATCTTTCGCACCTTTTTCTGTGGACGAATCATCTTGTTGGAGATATTGTGATCCACCGTTCATAAAGCCGGAAACTGTACCGAATTTACTATTAGTATTGGTTCTTCCGGTCGCGGCTGAAGATGTCAAATTATAATAGGTATAGAAGTCGAACATAGAATCAAAAGCTTCATAATATGGCGCTACATGATAAGCATGACCATCAAAGTTTTCGCCGACAAAGAATACATCTTTTTGTGATTTTTGCGTTACTGTGGCTTTTAATTCACGGAAGAAATGTAAGTTCTTGGATAAGTTAGAACTATAATCTCCTGCCGTCGCTTTATCATAAATAATTGTGTCGGTAGATTTAGGTGTTGATTCATCCGACATATAGATATGCTTAACAGCGTCTAATCTAAAGCCATCAACGCCGACATCCTTAGCCCAGAATACCGACATATCTTCCACGGCTTCACGTGTGGTTTTGTAGGAGAAATTAAGTTCCGGCATTGAGGATCCGAATTTCGCATAGTAAGAATATGGATGGTCACCATATGGATACCAGCATTTATTTTCGTTAATTTGCCCGGGAGTGGTCTCATGATTACCCCATTGATAATAACCACGATATTCATCATCGAGATTAGCGGATTTCACAAACCACTTGTTTGCGGTGGAAGTATGATTGAGGACTAAGTCCATCACCACTTTTATGCCTAAATCATGAGCGGCATCAATCAATTGACGATAATCTGCAAGTGCAGTTTCACTTGTCACTTCTCCACCATTAGCGATAGCGGCAGGAGAAACGGTAGAGCCAAACTTCGGATCAACCATTTCATAATCGGTAATATCATAACCATGATAAGAATCAGATAATTGAATTGGAGTTAACCAAATAGCTTTTACGCCTAAAGTATTTAAATAAGATAATTTATTGGTAATACCATAAATATCGCCAAATCCATCACCATCACTATCAGCGAAGCTGGAGACCATTATTTGATAGCCAACACCGACATCTTTAAAATCAGATGCAGTAGCTGTCTTATTAGCGGTATTATTCCAATTTACATTGTCGTATGTGGAATTGTTATATGTGGTATTTGTGCCATCATCATCCGCAAATGGATCATCGATGACATCAGCAGGAATTGCAGATGGTTCTTGGACATTATCTTGCACGACAAAGATATGATAAGCCACACCACCATTAGTGAGTTCTAAAGCGTAATTATCTAAAGCGACATAGATTTGCCCGCTATCATTGACCCAGAATCCACTATCGGAATTTCTTGAGGCGCTTTGTACAATTTGCAACCCAACTTGTGTGGAACCAGTGAAGTTCACATTAGTGCCGCCCATGACATGTGTGCCAGCATTCCAGCCACCATCATAGTCTTTGCTAAGGTCAATATCGACACAAGCACCACCTTTAGAATCGCTTAAAGATGTAACCCAGTCAAATTTTGCACCTTCACCGGCTTTTGGTTTATAGGGCCAGGCCCATACATCCCAAGGAGCGTAATCATCATTAAAACGATAATAATGATAATATAAGTGATTTGCTGTACTTGTTCTCTTCAAGTTTTCCATATATTCACCGACTTCGGCGCTGGAATAACAAGCGTAAAGAATAGCATTTGATTGGCCGACGGTATAAGAGGTGACAATTGCGGATTGATCGCCCATCTTCCGGCTTTGACTATATTTTGTCGACCATCCTAAGAATGGTTGGCCATTTAAAGCTCCACATTGAGGGAGAGTTAAAACTGTGCCAGTTACACCTTTCAAACGAATGATATCGTTGGGATTTCCATTACATGGGTTAAAGGTAATTGTGTATTCAGTTAAAACTTCCTCTTGAGAGGATTGTGATGAAGAAGAATTATTATTGTTTGGTTTTTGCGTATTACATGCGGATAATAATCCCGCTACTAATACTACCGTTAAAAAGGGGTAAATTTTATTTTTCATAATGATTAAGCTTGATAATTAGTAATCCAAAAAGTTCCAGTTTTATTGACATAAATGTCATATGTGCCAGCAACTGTGCATTTGATGTTTTGACCATCAAAACCATCTGGAGTAGAAGCAAAGTTCTTAAGGCCATAATTATCATCAGATACAAATGTATCTATTTTTTCATAGCCAAACCATGTAGTGCCATCTGTGACTTTAAATATATCATCGGCAGCAAACGTAACACTTAAGATACATCCTTTATCTTCCGCATTATCTGGGTTGGAATATAGTTGAACACCATGTTCGATATCCCAGTCATAAGACCACAAGGAACCTTTACCAACTAAATACCAAGAAACTAATTGAGATCCTTCTGGTCCATGAGGTGTGGATGGGTCAACAGGATCAACGGAAGATTGATATCCAGTCACCCAGAATGAATATCCACCATCAGACCATTTCTTTAAATAGAAATCGATTAATCCGTCATTATCACAACCGGTATGGATGTAATAACGACCATCAACGGTATCAATATTATTCTTGTTTGTAGCGTCTTCAATGTCACTGCCAATATTAGTTAACTTAATTTGTTGACTATCAGCGAAATAGATTTCTGAACCAGCAACTACTGGAGAAATTCCAACATGATATTGAGCCAGTTGATTTTGCACTAAAGAGGCACTTTCATCAATGGACATTTTGGTATAAACGCCATCGTAATATAAATAATATTCTTCAGTGATGATTGGGGTGGCGTCTTCATATCCATCAATCCAGAAAGAATAACCACCATCTTCCCAAGTTCTAAATGTCACTTTGACATTAGATGCATCATTATGAACTTTATAAGTTCCACCATCATTTAAAACATTATTATGATAAGATTCATAATCTAAATCTGGACCATAATTGTTTATAGCAACTTCATCAGAATTTAAGAAACTGATAGTTTGTCCTTCGCTAATAGAAGAGAAAGTACAAATGTAATTGCCAGTTTGATTCTCGGCAATTCTTTCTGTATCGGCAGTCATTGCCACTTTTTCCGCACCAATAACCGCATAATAGTCGGTAGTTACTGGTTCGGGCGGTATTGGTGGTTCGGTATTTTTAGTCCAACTAGCAAATAATGTAAAACTAGATGTAACCGGAGTGTTGAAGTCATAAGGCGTTACTAAAACACTATCTTCGAACCAATTGCCAAAGGTAAAACCTTCTTTTGTTGGATTGGCTGGTTTTGTCGCTTTTTCACCTTTTTTCACTGTTTGGCTAGCAACATCACTACCACCATTGGAATTGAAAGCGACAGTGTAAGATGCTACTACTTCACTTCCTTGACTATCGCTAGGTACGTCACTCTGGTTTGCTGGCTTTTGGGTATTACAAGCACCGAGAAGCAAGCCCATCGAAAATACAGCGCAAAGGATGACAAATGAATTTCTCTTTTTCATTTCATATTCCTCCGAATATATCTTTGTTTTATTATAAAAGGTTTTTTTCTTTATGTGAATACATACACGCACGTTAGAGAACAATTCAATTTTATTGAAAGACTCGTTCAATAACTAGTATAATGTTAAAGATTAAAGAGGTATAAAACATGGCAAAAGTAATGGTCGTTAATTCTGGTTCATCATCATTAAAATTTAAATTATTTGAAATGCCAGAAGAAAAAGTTTTAGCAGCAGGAAACTGCGAGAGAATCGGTTTAGCCGATGGTATTTTCACTATCAAATATGATGGTAAAAAAGATCAGACATTCCCAGTTTTCAAAAATCATGAAGACGCTGCTAAAGTTGTCGTCAACGCTCTAGTAGAAAAAGGTATTATCAAATCATTTGATGAAATTAAAGCTTGTGGTCATAGAGTGGTCCAAGGCGGTAAATATTTCAGCAAATCCGTACTATTTAATGAAGATGTGGTAGAAAAAATCAAATCTCTCATCCCCTTAGCGCCTATTCATAACCCGGCAAATTTAACATGTTATGAGGCTTTTAAAGAAGTTCTTCCTAACTGTCCAAATATCGCCGTATTTGATACAGCATTCCATCAAACTATGGAACCAGTTGATTACACATATCCGATTCCTTATGATTTAACACAAAAATACGATATTAGAAGATATGGTGCACATGGCACTAGCCACCAATATTTAGCCCAAGAAGCGCAAAAATATTTAGAAGGTGTCGAACATCCAAAAGTCATCTCTTGTCATATCGGTTCTGGCGCTTCCATCACCGCTATCAAAGATGGTAAATGCGTTGCCACATCTATGGGTTTAACACCATTAGGTGGAATCATGATGGGTACAAGAACTGGTGATATGGATCCCAGCGTCTTTAATTATGTTTGCCAAGTAACAGGTAAATCTTCAGAAGAAGTTTATCAATTATTTAATAAACAATCCGGTTTCCTCGGTGTTGGTGGTTCATCCGATTCTCGTGACATTTTAGCGGGTGTTGATAAAGGCGATGAAAGATGTATCCTCGCCAACGATTTATTCAATAGACGTGTTGCAGATTATATCGGTCAATACTTTGTCCGCTTAGGTGGATGCGACCTCATTATCTTCTCTGCTGGTATCGGTGAAAATGAACCGAGAACTAGACAAGCAATCTGCGATTTAATCGCTGACGCACTAGGTGTTAAAATTGATAAAGAATTAAACTACTCTTTAAGAGGAAAAGAAGGATTATTCTCCACTCCTGATAGCAAGATTAAAGTCGCGATGATCCCCACTGATGAAGAAGTGATGATTGCTCGTGATGCTTATAGATTAGGTTTAAAATAAATAGGAGGTAATATGAAAAAAATTGACCCCATTATTAAAGAATTTTCTAAACCATTTAAAAAAGATATTCAAAAGATTATTAGAGCGATTAAAAGATACGATCGCATTTGTATTTTCCGTCACATCATGCCTGACTATGATGCCTTAGGCTCACAGATGGGTTTATATACTTGGATCAAAGATAACTTCCCAGAAAAAGAAGTTCATGTCGTCGGTGATAATCATGTGACATTCACTCCGAGATTATTCCCTGAGATGGAGAATTTACCAGAATCTTGGTTCAAAGAACCATTCTTAGCTTTTATTCTTGATGTAGGCAACGCCAGCCGTATCGCTGATCCGAGATTTAAGAAAGCAAAATACAAAATTAAAATAGATCACCATCCTGATGTCGAACATTGGGGTAATGTCTCTATCGTTAATACCGCTGCATCAGCGGCAAGTGAAAACATTGTTTCCGCTTTATTAAATATCAAAGGTGACTATGTTTTAAGTAAAGAGGCCGCGAGCTATTTTTATATCGCTATCGTCGGTGATTCTGGACGCTTCCAATATAGTTCGACAAGCGAGCATACATTCGCAATTGCCGGTGAATTATTAAAAGCGGGAATCGATATTTCTAAAATCTATCAGAACATGTATTTAAAGAAAGTCGATGACTTAAAAGTTACAGCATACATTTTAAACCACTTCTCTATATCACCAAAAGGCGTTGCCTACTATGTTTTAGATAGCAATATTCAACGTGAATTAAATATCACCACAGAACGCGGAAAAGAGAATGTCAATCTCTTCTCTAACATCGAAGGAATCAATGCATGGTGTTCCATCACTCAAGATGATAATCCCAAAGAACCGTGCTGGAGAATTTCCATTAGAAGTAAAGAAAAAGCCATCAATGGAGTGGCTACTCAATTCGGTGGAGGCGGTCATGCGCAAGCCTCTGGTGCGAAGATTGAAACGCTCGATCAACTTCCGGAATTCATCGCTGCTCTCGATGCATTGTTCTAATAAAACGCTAAATAAAAATGTATCCAATTATGGGTACATTTTTTTGTGCGTTGCTAATATAATAATATTAGTATGAAATTCGTCCCCCTACATGTTGTTACTGGTTATTCTTTCTTACAAAGCGGTTTGACTATAGAAAGAATTGAAACAGCTTTAAAGAAAAATGATTATTACGGAATAGGTATTACCGACCACGAAGTAATGTATGGTATCCCACCATTTATCTCGATGATGAAAAGAAACGAGAAAGCTTTTATCGTGGGTGAAGAATTTATTATTGATGGAGATACAATTTGCTTATACGCCATTAACGAAGAGGGATATCACAATTTAATGGATGCTAATCTTGAATCAGCATCTAGAGATCTTACTTTAGAATTTTTAGAAGAACATAAAAATGGTCTCATCTGTATCTTAGAAACAGTGAGAGGCAAATTTAGAGAACTATTCGTGGAAGATTATGATTCTTCATTTAATAAGTATTTATTAAGCTTCGCCAAAATATTTAAAGATAATTTCTATCTCGGTTTAGAAGTTACTTCTCGCGAAGAATTCTTATACGCGAATAGAATCAGAAAGTTTGCTAACCAATTTACTTATAACTGTGTTGCTTTCCCGAGAATCAGTTATCTCAAAAAAGATGACGCTATCATCATGACCATCGTCAAAGCTATCGCTAATGATGAAAAGATACAAGAAAAAGAAGCGGTTGGCCAAAACTACTTCATGAGTGAAGAGGACTATAGCAAAATCTATACCGCTCAAGAACTTGCTAACACGATTAGAATTGTGCAAAAATCGCAATTTGATTTCTTTAAAAAGAGAGGTGAATTACTCCACTACCCAGTCGCTAATTCCCAACAAGAATTGAAGGAAATTTGCTACAAAAACCTCCTAAAACTCAATTTAAATGATGAAAAACATAAAGATAGATTGAATTATGAATTATCTATTATCCACTCAATGGGATACGATGATTATTTCTTAATTGTCCAAGATTATGTTAATTACGCAAAGACGCATGATATACTCGTCGGTCCTGGTAGAGGCAGTGCTGCTGGTAGTTTAGTCAGCTATCTTTTAGGCATCACAGAAATTGATCCTCTCGATTATGATTTACAATTTGAAAGATTCTTAAATCCCTACCGTAAAACCATGCCTGATATCGACGTTGACTTTATGGATGTCAAACGTGATTATATGGTTCAGTATTTAAGAGAGAAATACGGAAATAATCGCGTGGCCAATATCGTCACTTTCCAAACTATCGGTGCTAAACAAGCAATTAGAGATATCGGTAGAATTTATAACTACAGCAACAATCAACTTGATCAACTATCAAAGAGATTAACAAATAAAGATTTCGGATTAAGGGATTCCTATAAGAAATTACCTGATTTTAGAAAACTCGTTGATAGCGATAAATATTATTTAGAAATTGTTTCTTTAGCGAGTAAGATTGAAGGCTTACCAAGGCAAAGTGGATTACACGCTGCCGGTGTCGTCATCGATGACAAACCATTAACTGAAACTATCCCAGTAACAATTATTAATGGTGATAATTATATTTCTCAATACGAAATGGAATATCTCGAAGAGCAGGGATTATTAAAGATGGACTTCTTGTCTTTAAGCAATCTCACAATTATTTATAATTGTGTTAATCTCATTAATCATCGATATCCCGAAGCCAAATTAAATCCATATCAAATTCCTTTTGATGAGCCAGAAATCTTTAAGATGATTTCCGAAAATAAAACAATGGGCTTATTCCAAATCGATACCCAAGCTATGCATCGCAGCATCAGTGTTTTAAGACCTTCTAATTTTGATGATGTCGTCGCTTTATTAGCGTTAGGTCGTCCTGGTCCTATGGAATATATCCCCACCTACGCAAAACGCAAAGAAGGAAAACAAAAATTCACTTATATTTCTGATGATTTGAAAGAAATATTAGAGCCGACATATGGAATTATTGTCTATCAAGAGCAGATTAACAATATTGCGATGAAGATGGCGGGATTCACTTTAGGTGAAGCGGATATGTTTAGACGTGCTGTCTCCAAGAAAGACAAAACCAAATTATTAGGCTTAGAACAACAATTCGTTAATGGATGTTTAAAGAAAGGTTATAACCAAGATACCGCGAAGAAAGTTTTCCAAGATATTTTAAAATTCGCGGAATATGGATTTAACAAATCTCACTCTGTAGTTTATTCCATCATCGCTTGCCGTATGGCGTGGTTAAAACTCCACTACACCTTAGAATTTTATTGTGCTTTATTCGGTTCTAGTTCTGCGACTAGCGACAATAAATTCAACGATTATATTTCCGAATTAAAATCATTCGGTTATAAACTATACTCTCCTTCGATTAATTATTCATCTTATAACTTTGTTATAAAAGATAACGGTTTACTATATCCATTAACCGGTATTAAAGAAATTAGCATTTCTATTACTGAAAAGATTCTTAAGGAAAGAGAAGAGAATGGTTTATTCAAAGATTACTTTGATTTCGTTTTAAGAATGTATAAATACAAACTTAATGAAAGACATTTGCAATCCCTTATTCATTCCGGTGCTCTAGATGAATTATATCCATCACGTTCTAGCATGTTACTCAATATGAGAAGCGCTTTACAGTACGCGGAACTCAATACAAGTGATGATGGACAATTATCTATTGGTATCACGATGTTCCCCGCCCCACTGATGAGAGAAGAGAAAGATGATCCATTAACCAATTTAAATAACGAATATGAAGTATTAGGAATAATGATTTCCGATAACCCATTAACTTATAAAGCGGATGTCATCAAATCATTAGGAGCAGTTAAAGTTAATGAGGCTCATAATTATTCTTCTGGATTAGTTGCTGGCATCGTTAAAACTAAAAAGACCATCAATACCAAGAAAGGCACACCGATGGCCTTCGTCAAGATCTTCGATGAAACTGGAGAGATGGAAGTAATTGTCTTCTCAAAAGAATATAACGATAGTATTTCACTTTTAGTGAAAAACAAGATTGTTCTCATAAAATATACTAAACAAGCAAAAGATGGCGAAGATTCATTTATCGCTAACGGAATAAGAGAATTGGAGGAAGAAAATAATGGCGAATAGATTAATTATTATCGATGGTAATTCCTTATTATTTAGAGCGTATTATGCCACCGCCTATCCAGGTGTGGAAATTATGCGTAGTCAAGATGGAACCCCCACTAACGCAATTTTTGCTTTTTCCAATATGCTCAACAAAATTCTTTCCGACTTAAAAGAAGGAGAATGTATCTTTGTCGCTTTTGATGCTGGCAAGCATAACTTCCGCCACGATCAATTAGAATCATATAAAGCCAATCGAAAACCCGCACCGGAAGATTTGGTTAAACAGTTCCCTTTAGTAAGAGATTTCTTAAATGCTTTAGGCGTCTATCAATTTGAAGAAAGCGGTTTTGAAGGCGATGATATCGCTGGTACAGTTGCTAAACTAGCAGAAAGAGAAGGCTATAATATCAACCTCTATACATCCGATAGAGACTTCTTGCAATTAGTGACCGACAAGATTCATGTTAATATCATCAAAAAAGGTTTATCCGATGTTGTCGAAATGACCCCTTCATTAGTGAAAGAGACATATGGTTTTGAGCCATTGCAAATCATTGATTATAAAGGTTTAAGAGGTGAT
>JAEEGL013303285.1_pt1 | contig 16264 bp, 14 predicted proteins | sample 9134231 | NCBI WGS metagenome assembly JAEEGL01 (sample SAMN16246548, study PRJNA631951) | gut metagenome | biome: gut microbiome; feature: rumen; material: fiber-attached | host: Bos | place: Iran: Karaj | collected 2018-10
CTCGGTGTTCACGCAGCCGGTATCTCCGGCAAGGATGGCGGCCTGCTGAAGGTCGAGAAAAAGTATGCGGGCGGTGAGGATATCGGCTTTGTCGGCAATATCACCAAGGTCGATCCGAAGGTGCTGCTGGACCTTCTGGATCGCGATTTTCTGCCGATCGTCTGTCCGATCGGCATGGATGATCAGTTTCAGACCTACAACATCAACGCGGATGACGCGGCCTGCGCGATCGCCGAGAGTGTCAACGCGGAAAAGCTGACCTTCCTGACCGATATCGAAGGCGTCTACCGCGACAAAAACGACCCGGATTCCCTCATCTCCGTGCTGCCGGTCAACGAGGCCGCCAAGCTCATCGAGGCCGGGAACGTCGGCGGCGGCATGATCCCCAAGCTGCAAAACTGCATCGACGCCGTCACGAGCGGCGTGCACCGGGTCCATATTCTGGACGGCCGCATCCCGCACGCCATCCTCTTGGAGATCTTTACCAACAAGGGTATCGGTACCGCCATTACGACCGGCGATATCTGACCCGATTCCCGTTCCCTTGACTGATTTGCGAGGTTCCCCCATGTCTAAAGAAACCATCATCCACAAGGCTGAATCCGTGCTGCTGCACACCTATAACCGCTTTCAGGTCGTTTTCGACCATGGCAAAGGCGTCCATCTTTATGATACCGATGGCAATAAGTATCTGGATTTCGCGGCCGGTATCGCGGTCTGTGCGCTGGGCTACCATTATCCCGGCTATGACGATGCCCTGAAGGACCAGATCGACAAGCTGACCCACATCTCCAACCTGTTCTACTCCGAACCGAACCAGGAAGCCGGAGAAAAGATCCTCGAACTGTCGGGGATGGACAAAGTTTTCTTTACAAACAGCGGCGCGGAAGCGATCGAAGGTGCCCTGAAGGCCGCCAAGAAATACGCTTTCAAGAAGACGGGCCACGCCGATCATGAGATCATCGCGATGGAGCATTCCTTCCACGGCCGTACGGTCGGCGCGCTCTCCGTGACCGGGACCGCTCATTACCGCGAGCCTTTTGAGCCCTTGATGGGCGGCGTGAAATTCGCGGCGTTCAATGATCTCGAGAGCGTCAAAGCCTGCATCAATGAAAAGACCTGCGCCATTATCCTTGAGCCGATCCAGGGCGAAGGCGGGATCTATCCAGCTGATCCGGCCTTCCTGAAAGGTGTCCGGGAACTCTGCGACGCAAATGATCTCCTTTTGATCTTCGATGAGATCCAGTGCGGTCTCGGGCGCTCGGGCTATCCTTTCGTCCATCAGGCTTATGGTGTGAAGCCGGATATTCTGACGGTTGCAAAGGCTCTTGGCAACGGAGTTCCGGTGGGCGCTTTCCTGTTGAATGAAAAGGCCGCTTCCGCCTCTCTCGAGGCCGGCGATCACGGTTCGACCTACGGCGGCAATCCCTTCGTGTGCGCAGCCGTCGCGAAGACTCTTTCCATTCTGGAAGAAGACAACATCATCGGCCATGTCAAGGAGACAACGCCATTTCTCGAGAAAGTGCTCGATGAACTCGTCGAGGCCCATCCGATCCTTAAAGGTCACCGTGGCATGGGCTTCATGCAAGGCCTGATCGTCGATCCCGCCCTCCCGGTCGGCAAGATCTGCACGGCCGCGCTGGAAGAAGGCCTCGTCGTGATCTCGGCAGGCGGAAACGTTCTGCGCATGGTTCCGCCGCTCATTATCAAGGAACATCATATTCTGGAGATGCAGCGCAAGCTTGGCAAGACACTGGAAGCACTCGGATATTGAGGACTTCGCGTCGCTGACATGCTGCACTTATACTGAAATACAAAAAGAGGTCATCCGATTCGGATGACCTCTTTTTCATTGCGAAGACTGTGTCTCAGCCTTGCGGCTTTCTCTTTTTTCTGGGAACGTACAGATCGAACCGGTACAGGAACGGCTCCGCGCCCGGCATCCCGATGATCGCCTGTCCGGTGCTGAGATTCGTGATATCCCAGTCCTCGACGACCGACGCTTCGCGCATTTCTTCGACCATTCCGCGAGACTGTACGATCGGCATGTAGGCTTCGAGCTTGCGGTTCATCCCGAACATATCCTTGATATATTCGCGCGAGGCCGCGTCTGTGACCCGGAAGAACATGCCGGTGGAGAAACCGGACATGATACTGCGGGCGCGCTGTTCACCGTAGTTGTCGTAGATCTGTTCGACGTTCTGGATACCGATCATGAATTTGACGCCTAAGCTTCGTCCGAAGTTGACTGCGTCATCGATATGGACAAGGTTGGGCAGGAGGCGGAACTCGTCCGTGATAAAGTATACGTTGCCTTCGCTGCGGGCGCGCCCGAGCGCTTCCTTGATGGCCATGTCGAACATCAGGCTGTAGATCGGCGTCAGCATTTCACCGAGGCTCAGATCATACTCGATAAAGATCTTCCGGCCGGCCTTTTCTCTCACGAGAGAACGCACGCCAAGCGTACCGGTCCTGGCAAAGTTGCCGACGAAGATGTTGCGGACGACCTGCTGCAGCTCCGAAAGAACGCCCTGCGTCTGCGCGGAATCATCTTTCGAGATGTAGCTCGACATCGCTCTCAGGTCATCATAGCTCATCAGCATCTCCCGAAGGTCTTTCGAAGTCGATTTGTTGATGTAGTTGACGAGGTTGCGGTTCGTGCGGTCCTTGGCCGGCACCTTGCGGAAGAAATGCAGCATGCAAGCCATAAAAATGTCACGCGCCGCGTTCGGGAAGAAGATCTGGTTCGTGTTTTCGCAGGCTTCCTTAAACAAACTCTTGGAGATCTCCAGAACGCTTTCATACTGCCGGCTTCCCGAGGAGACTTCGTTGAAGATGTTCCAGTAGTTCTTGCGTCCGAGCTGATCCACCGCGGTCGTATCGTTGCTGATCACGACATCGCCGGGCTTGTAAAACTCCTGGTAGAAATCGCCTTTGGTGTCGAAAATGATGACGACATCGTTCGACTGGATCTGGTAGTCGAGCTGGTCAACGATCTGGAAAAACGCGTTCGTCTTACCGGTACCGATACCGCCGAGCAGCATGATATGCTTGCTGAGGACACTTTGGGTAAGCGGGACCCGCGACCACTGATCATTTCCGTTTTTTCCGGTCAGAACGACCGGGCAGATCTCCTGCGGCGGATCCGGCACAACGTTCTGGAGGCAGTTGCCGCTGATGACTTCGCTTTTGGAATTACGTCCGCGCTGCGAACCGCCGGGCGCACTCTGGCCGGTGCTCTGCGCGGTCGGCCGCATGCTGCCGCCGGGAGCCGTCCCCGTTCCGGGCCTTGGCTGCGCGCCGGGCTGCTGCGGCTGGTAGCCGCTCGGCTGCACGCCTCTCGTATGCTGCTGGCCGAAATTCTGCTGCCAGGAGCCGTTTCCCGGCTGGCCGGCATTATAATTCTGATTTTGATTGGGATTCCAGGGCATGTTGATCTCCTCCGTTCTCAGGCATCCAGCCCGTTGTCGTCTTCCTTGGTCTCCGTGGTCGTGATCTCCGTCGTTTCCGTAGTCGTCGTGGTGCTGGTGACGGTAACGGAATCCTCATTTTCCTCCACGGTCACTTCTTCCTCTGTCTCCACGGTTCCGTTCACTTCGGTGACCGTCTCGGTCTCTTCTTCTTCCTCTTCCTCTTTCGCCGCGTCAGCCGCTTCCTCGACCCAGTCACTGATATCCACCCTTTCTCCCTCCTCGTCACACAGATAGACGTGGCCGGAGTCATCCAGAGCGGGATTGGACAGGTTATCGATGAGGCCTTCCTTCGTGCCTCCGGGGAGTCCGTTCGGATCATAGGCAGCGTTCGCGGCATATTCCTCGCCGGTTGGCTTGTAGACTTCGATGCCGTCCATATTGTCGACCTCGACGATCACGTATTCGCCCTCCAGTCTTCCCTGTTTGATCCCTGTCAGGAATTCCAGAGCGTTGGGGTCATTGCCGCACTCCTGATACATGATCTCCAGCTCATCCTTCGGGATCATGTATAACGTACCGTGATTCTCATAAACCGGGGCACCGTAATAATATTTGACGAAATCCGCTTCGTTGAAGAAACGTCCCGCGCCGTTTGCGAACGCCTCTTCCAGGGTCCTGTTTCCCAGTCCCTCGATTCGGTTCAGGCATTTCAACAGGCTCTCGAGCGTGCTTTGACCCGGTGCGAAGCTTTCACCCAACTTTGCATTGTAGTTGAAGATTCTCAGCAACAGTTCTTCCAGTGTCATAGCAGTGATACCCCGAATCTGGCTTTCAGTCCGCGCTCACTTTGGAGCATCGTGCCCCAAAGACCGTCTTTCCTGTTCTCGCCATCCCAAAGATGGCATTCGGAGAGCTCGGCCTTGCGGCTGCGGAATCTGACTTTCAGCATCTCCCGGTAATACATGTAGTTGACGATCACGAAGGGCGCTTTCCCTCTCAGTTCCTCAAACAGTTCGTACCAGCAGAAGTTGTAAGCCAGCCAGACCTCCTCCGGTGTTCCGTCCAGCAAGGTTTCGACAGCCTCGCGGAACCGATCCGGCATATCAGAGCCTGACCCTTCGCGGTAGATCGGGATCATTCCCTGCCGGATCACATAGCCGATATCGGTCGGAACGCTTCCCGGGAAATCCCTGTCCGGAACGCTGGCATACCCGTTGCGCCCCGTGATAAGGTCCGTCAGGCAATCGTTATCGAGAGCGCGCTGTACAAGCTCTTTTACGGTTTCACTCATATCCGCAGTCTCCTTTTACAAATCCAGCGCCCACGTTTCCGCGGGCGCTGGCCTTAAATATTCGCTGTTGATCAGTCGACACGCCACTTGTCGATCGCGCCGTCGCCCATGATCTGGATATCGTCGATCAGAGCGCCGATCTCTCTCGAAGCCACTTCCGCGTCGGTCCAAGGCAGCACTTCGGCAAAGCCGGTGAACTCGTTCTCCCAGTTCTGGTTGAAGAGGTTGAGCATCGAGCGTCTCACGACGACCGCGCCGTTGCCGGCGGAGGTCTTCACGGAGAGGACCAGATTCTTCAGGAACACAACGAGCACCCAGTTGATCACATGGATCACCAGTCCGATGATCATAAACGGCAGCAGCCACTTGGCCTGACCCCAGACAAGGAAAGCCCATACCAGATTAAACATGCCTACCGAGGAGAAGAAGTATTTCCACGGGAATTCCTTATGGACCAGGAAGAACGGAACGAAGCCGCCAAAACCAAGGAGCAGCGTAAGGACACGGCGCACCCAAAGAATATTGAAGGCGGTGATGAAGCTCATGCTGCAATATCCGACAATGCCCAAAAGAAGAAGCGTCAGGATGCAGTTCAACAGGCTGAAATGATAATCGGTGCGGATCTCGACGCCCGCGAGATCGCTGATCGAGAATTCGTACTGCTGGGAAAGCGGTCCTACCAGGGAACGGCCGGTCGCCCGGAAGATCAGTCGCTGGTTCGTGACCTGAAGTCTGCCTTCGGCGCGCTGGAAAACGGCACGCGTACGCAGGATCGCAAGGTCGTACTGTTTGATCGGAACTTCATTTTCGTTGGTAGCGATGCACTCGGGAACGATCTTTCTGCCCCGCTCGTAAACGCCCATGGAGTTGGATTCCGGAGTCCCGATACCCATTCTGTCTTTGAATTTCGCCGTAAACTGGCGGAAATCATTTACGGAAGCTTTTTTCTTCGGCCGGCTGCATACACAAATCTCACCATCTGCAATCGGACGACCGCAACGAGAACAATATGCCATTTTTCAGTCCTCCTTAATAATTGAACAGATACGAATAGATGTATGAAACGACCCAGCCATTATTGGTGTAGACAAAATCGATCCAACCGGAAGGCGAGGTGTCATAGTTATAATTCTGGCCGTTGTAGCTCTCAGTGTAGGAGTAAGTCAAGCTGCATTGTGCTTCAACGGTCATCTCTCCGTCATAAGTATAGAAACTGAAGGAATCGAGCTTCAGATCCTTGAAGCTGCAGTTCGTCATGCCGCTTCCATCCGTCATATCCGCCCAGTTTCTGTTGTAATTATAGGCACTTTCCACATTATAGAGCGCGTCTTCGGTCATCGGAAGCTTCAGCGACTGCAGATCACTCCCCGCGAAGACACCGGTCCAGAACGAGTTCATCATGTTCTTTGTCAGCGTTAACAGCTCGTTCTTCAAGCTTTCGCTCATCTGCAGGTCGCGAGGTCTGTAATAAGTGTCGTCTCCGACATTGACCACATCCTCAACTGTCTCGAAGAAGTCACTGACAATGCGGATCGAATGAGATCCTCTGAAAACACGGAGGCCTTCGTAATAATCCGTTCCGTACTCTGTCCGGGTGGAAGTCAGGATGCTGCCGTCCAGATAGACCTGCGACCCCATCGGCGCCTCTACACTCAGGCTTCCGACATAGGCATCCCCCGCGATCATATACTTTTTGCCGCCCAGCAGCTTATCTTTTTCCGGCTTAACGACCCGGACATACATATAGTTGTATCCGGCATCGCCTTCCATCTGATCCTTTTCGGTGAATTTGACCTCGTAGCTCATGCTCTTCGAAGTCATCGCCTTGAAGACGTCCGGGTCACTGACCATTATCGGGATCTTGGTATCTACCTGTTCATCGGCGATCTCAAAGCTCTTGATATTGGGGTCGTAACCGGTCATGTAGCTAATGAACGCTTCCTTTGACAGCATCGGGTCGGCGGGAAGATCGAGCATTCCGTAGACCTTGCCCCAGTTAGCGCTCTTATAGGCTTGCATATACTGCCTGACAGCTCTCTTGGGTCCGTTGATACTCTTGACGATGCCATTGATGCCAAGAAGGATCACGACGCCCAGCATCAGGAACAGAAAGATCTTGACAGGCGCGCGCTTGAAAAACGCACCGATCGAACCCTCTTCAGCCTTAGCCTGCTGCGCGAGGTCGACCGGCGGCTGATTGTCGTAGAGCTGGGATCCGCAGCCATCGCAGAACCGGCTGCCTTCCACGTTCCACTTTCCGCAATTTGCACAGAACATGTTTTTTCTCCTCTTTTGTTTTGTTTCAGATATAGTACATATCTATTGTTTAATGATAAAACTTTTGAAGGAAGAATGCAATGCTTTCGCTTCAAAAGCTTGGATCGTCAGATCTACCGTTTCCTCAGATCGTCCGCAGCCAGCCTTCGATAAACACACTTTCGTAAGCATGCGCCTTTGCGCTGGGGTGCGTGTTCTTCGGAAGAGCCGCCGCGAACATCTCGGTCCTGCGCTTTCTCAAATCCTCCGAGATCGCCGGATTGGTCGAACGGCCCATCACCGGACACCTCTCGTCTCCGTTGAGATCCAGATACGGGATGCCCCACTTTGTCGCAAGCGCGATCTCGGCAAGCCGGTAATCATCCGTCTCGCAGCCGTTGGAGACCAGGATCCCGATGTGCGCGAAAGGATACTCTCTTGTCAGATGATCCAGCACCGTATTCCACGCGCCGAAGAAGGTATCGATCCTCGTGTCCTCGATCGTGCCGAGATGAATGATCCCTTTTTTGATTTCCCCATCATCCGCTACGGATTTCGGACGGTGATGACTGTCGTTGATTCCGAAATACAGCGTGATATAATCCACGTCTTTGTCGATCGTTTTGTAGAGACCGCTCGTAAAGGTATTCGTAAACACCTCGTCCGAGGGCGTTGCCATACACATCCCGCCCACGGCCAGATGCTGGATCTCCATGTTGTTTCGTTCCGCGATAAGGTAACCGTAGGTCTTGTTTTTGCCGGCGAAGCGTCCTTCCTTAAAGATGTGATCGGTCCCTTCCACCCCTTTGAAGTCGCCGTTCGAGAAGCTGTCGCCGCAGACCGCCCACTTCTTGCCTTCCAGTATATTCATCTTATTCTGTGTCTCCTGTTTTGATTTCGATGCCCAGCTCCTCCGGAAGGAACCGCGGGCACACATTTTCCGACACGGTAATCACCGAGGAAGCCAGCCTCGAACCGATCACGGCCGCTTCTCCCAGCGTCTTCCCGTATGTCAGGCCGATCGCTACGCCCGCAAAGAAGGCATCTCCGGCCCCGGCCGTGTCGCGCACATCCACCTGCTGCGCCGGACAGAAGCCTGAGTCCCCGCTCATCGAGGCATAGACAGCCCCCTGCGCACCCATCGTGACCACCATCGACGGGATCCTGGCATGCTTTACTCTTTCCAAAAGCTCTGCGCGGAGCTCCTCCGGTGTGAGATCGTCAAAGTCCGCGGCAAAAAGAATGCCTGCTTCCTGCACGTTGCAGACAAAGCAATCGATCGACTGGAAGAAATCCCGCCGCTCGGAGGCGATGCTCATGTTCGCGACGACCGCGTAGACACGTTTATGATACTTTTCGGCGAACGCGAAGATCTGTTTGATGACCTCCTTGTCCATGTCGATCTCTACGATAACGCTGTCCGCGTCCGGGAAGATCTCGTCGCCATGCTCTTTCAGAAGCCAGGCCATGGCTTCCATGCGAGGCCGTTTCGAGATCGAAGCGACGATATCGCCGGTCTGATCATGAATGGCGAGCCACATCCCCATGCCATCCTTCACCTGCGCCACAAACCGCGTGTCCACCTTATGTTTTTTCAGCTTTTCCAGCACTTCGGTACCCTGCGCGGACTCATCCACCATGCTCACGAAGCGCGGCCTCAGTTCCACGTTTGCGATGTCCTCTGCCACGTTGCGTCCGACTCCGCCATGCACGAACTCCACAGATCCGGAGTTGCGGCCTGCCGGAATGTATTTATGATCCGGGAATCCTTTGATATCCACAAACACGTTTCCGCACACTACGATCGGCATTTCATTGCCTCCTTTTCAGCAAGTTTCATCAGCTCTCTGCCTATATGGGCCGTCTCCTCTAATTATCTGCCGTTTCAGAACGGACGATACTGACGGCGGCGGACACTGAAGTAATGATCGTTTTTCGCCAGACGATGCACCAGAACAAACGACAGAATGAAGAGGACTGCTACAAAAAGGATAAAATAGAGATCTCCCGTTTGCGTCCCCATCGATGCGATATAGTCATAGGTTCCGTGGATCAGCGTCGGGATCACCACCGAAAAGACACGGAAAAGTTTGGCTTTCTTGCGTTCCTCGAGGTATTCATAGCCACGCGCCAGGCCGTAGAAAACACCCATGAACACACCGAAGCAGGCGTGCCCCGGGATCGCCGTGACGGCACGGATCAGCGCGGTCGAAAAACCGTAGTGCAACACATAGCTGATGTTCTCCCAGACCGCAAAACCGAGTGACACAAAGACCGCGTAGACCACCCCGTCATACTGACAGTTGAAGTCATACAGACTCCAGGTCGTCTTCTTTAAAACAAAAAACTTCGCGCCTTCTTCCACGAGTCCGACTACTATGAAGTACAGAAGGATCATGTAGGCCTGACTGCTCTCGTCAAAGAACAGTCCGAGCAGCTTTTCGCCGATCCATTCCAGCACGAGGGCGATAAAGGTAGACAGCACTCCGACGAGCACCAGCCGCCGAAGAAGTGCCGGATCTTCCCGCTCGAGACGATCCGACTTGTAGACCTTGATCATCAGAAACACAGCCGGAACGATCGCCGCTATGATCAGCAGCCAGTGATAACTCAAAAGCGGTGCCAGGAAAAAGTAAAACATAAAAAACCTCCCTTACAAGCAGCTGTTACGATCTCTACTCAAGGCTGCGGTTTACGACACGCTGAAGTCCGTATCGAGGATGACCTCCATCGTATAATCCGGATACAGTGCCTGCACTTTTCGGCATACGTCCTGATAGACCGCGTCCCGGTCCTTCGCGTCAAAGCTGACGACGACATCGAAACGGATCGTTTTCTTCTCCAGGTCGACATAAAAACCATGGATCTCGAGGACATGTTCGCAGCCGAGGACTGTCTCCCTCACACGCTTCTGTATCTGTGCCGCTTCATCATCTCCGGTGTTCATCGCGTAAACACCTACGGCGGTCAGGATCACATGATGCTTCTGATAAACTTCCGCGGTGATCTCCCGGATCATTTCATCCAGCTCCAGCGCGGAAAGGGTGTTGGGGACTTCAATATGGATCGATCCTGTGTAGGTCTCCGGACCGTAATTGTTCAGTACCAGGTCATAAGCGCCGCTGACTTTCGGAAAGCTTATAACTGTATCCTTGATGGCCTTCACCATCTCCACGTCCGCGCGTTCTCCAAGGATTCTCGAGAGTGTTTCCCGCAGCATGTCGATACCGGATTTGATAATGATCAGCGAGATCACGGCGGCGAGCCAGGCTTCCAGTGCCCAGCCCTTCCACATGAAGAGGACCGCCGCGACAAGTGTGGAAGCTGAGATAACCGAGTCGAGCGTCGCGTCCTTGCCGGAATCGACCAGGGAATCGGAATTCACCTTCTCGCCGACTCCCCTGACATAGCGTCCCAGCACGATCTTCACGATGACACCCACCGCCACGATGATAAGGGCCGGGATCGTATATTCCGGTGTCTCGGGATGAATGATCTTTTTCACCGATTCGACCAGCGAGGTAATGCCGGCATACAGCACGATCACCGAGATCAGCATCGCGCTCAGGTATTCGATCCGCCCGTGACCGAAGGGATGCTGCCTGTCCGGCTGCTTGCCCGCGAGCTTCGTTCCGACGATCGTAATGAGCGAGGACGCCGCGTCTGACAGGTTGTTGACTGCGTCCAGCACGATCGCGATCGAATGCGTCAGCGCACCGACCGTCGCCTTGAACGCAGCCAGAAAAACGTTTGCCAGGATCCCGATGATGCTGGTTCGGATGATCACCTTATCACGTTTCTGTCCGCTTCCGGCTTGCTGCTTCTCTTCCGCGATCGTATCCAGATAGTCGATCTGCTCCTTAACTGTTCCCATGCTTGATTAAGCCTCTTTTCTTCGTTCTTGCCGCGATCCTTTGCGGCTGTATCGTTTAATGAAGAATGAAATTCTCTTCCTCTTCTTCGTCTTTTTCTTCCTTGTCTTTCACTTCACCGGCCTCGTTTTCGCTCTCTTCCGCTGCTTTTCCAGCCGCTTCTTCCTGCTGCTGCATCATGGCGGCAAGCAGCACTTCATAGAGCTTATCGTCGAAGTTGTGCGTCATTCTGAGAGAACGGTCAAATACCATCGTTCCCGTATCGTCCGCGGTGACCGGTGTCCACTCCGGTATGGCGCCGGCATCCAACTGAGCCAGCGCGCTCTCGCTCTCACCCGGATCATTGGGATCGCCGGTCCAGGCAAAGTTGACAAAGCTGCGGCTCATGGCCGCTTCCAGATCCTCTGTCACACCGGGCTCCAGGCAGATGGGCACCAGCTGCGTATTGTGGAAGAAGAACGGAATATCCGAGCAGTGCCATGCCGGCTTTCCGCCGTTGTAGGTGAAATTATAGGTAAAGAGATAATTGTAGACAGGTGCCGCGGCGTCCTCGGCAAAGACCTTGGAATACTCAACCGTCGCCGGGCGCGCTGCGAAGTCCATAAACATGACATCCGTGATATCTTTGTCCGGGTAGATCCTGCGGAACTCCTCCCGGATCGACGGCGCGAACTTTCCGAACTTTGCTTCGAGCATCGCCGTCTTTTCTTCTTCGCTGAGCTCGTCCTTGTTGGTAACGCCTGGCGCGAACGCGAATTCCGCGATCACGGAGCCCGTGATGAGGGGGATCTGTTTCGCATGGTCACGGAAACCGACCTCCAGAGGATCCCCGACATAATCGCCATTCTGCTGCGGCGCCTGGCCGGTATAACCGCCGGCCTCCCGGATGCCGGGCGCAACCGCGTTGTATGCCTCCGCCAGCTTTTCGTAGGGCACTTTCTTCAGTTCCCGGGCGCCCTCCTCGCTCTGTTCAAGGCCCAGATAGGCAAGCATACCGTCCACGAGCGGCACCGGGTTTTCATCCTGCGCACTCAGCATTTTCGCGATCGGTCCGCCGAAAATACCACTCATGATGATCCCTTTGTGGAACAAACCGTCCGCGACGGGCATCTGCATCAGTGTCGTGACCTTTCCGCCGCCGCCCGACTGTCCGAAAAGCGTTACGTTATCCGGATCGCCGCCGAAAACCGCGATATTGTCCCGGATCCAGCGAAGCGCTTCCACGATATCCAGCATGCCCACGTTGGCGGACTGTGCAAACTCTTCTCCGTAGGGAGACAGATCCAGATAGCCCAGAATATTCAAACGATGATTCAGTGAAACCACGACAACGTCGCCCTGCCTTGCCAGTGCGTCTCCGTCGTACGCGACCTGTTCGATGGAGGAGCCTGCCGAATAGCCGCCGCCGTGCAGCCAGACCATGACCGGCTTTTTCGCCTCCGGATCCATCCTGGGGCTCCAGACATTCAGATACTGGCAATCTTCTGACTTGACCCAGTAACGGTGCGGAACCATCACTTCGCCGACAGCCGTCTCAGGCCGCAGCATCGGAGACACCGGCCCATAACTCAGGCAGTCCTTGACGCCCTTCCAGGGCTTTACCGGCTCCGGCGGCATGAAACGCTCCGCCTTTGCGTAGCGGATCCCGTGAAAGGTGTAGATCCCGTCCAAAATAAAGCCGCGCAGTTTACCGGCCTTTGTGTTTGCCACAGGTTCATTTTTCGTGCAGATAAATTCTTTTGCCATTCTGATTCTCCCTTCGTCCGCTATCAAGGTCATTCTGTCTTATAAAATTTGCATTAAAGGAATGATACCATTTTTTGGCGCGGACTGCACCCCTTTTCTTTGATTCACAGAGAAAGAAGGCTGCCGCTCTCCTCGGTTCTCCGATTGACAAATATAGGCACTTTTTATATATTTATATGATATCAGGGTCGCGGAAGCTGTGCCGCAGCGAAGCGATCCGTACCATCTGATTCCATGATCCTATGGATGAAAAGACCGTTCAAGCAGAAAGCGAGGATCCATCGATGCCGATCAATCAAGAAATCCCCTACAAGATCTATCTGGAAGAAGCGGAGATGCCCAAAGCCTGGTACAACGTCCGGGCTGACATGAAAAACAAACCGGCGCCTCTACTGAATCCGGGGACCTATCAGCCCATGAGCGCGGAAGAACTGTCCGCCGTGTTCTGCAAGGAACTGGTGGCTCAGGAACTGGATAACGACAACGCCTACATCGAGATCCCGAAGGAGATCCGCGATTTCTATAAGATGTACCGTCCTTCGCCCCTGGTCCGTGCCTACTGCCTTGAGAAAAAGCTTGGGACACCGGCGAAGATCTACTATAAATTTGAGGGCAACAATACGAGCGGCAGCCACAAGCTGAACTCCGCGATCGCGCAGGCTTATTACGCGAAGAATCAGGGACTCAAGGGCGTTACGACCGAGACCGGCGCCGGTCAGTGGGGCACCGCGCTGTCCATGGCCTGCGCTTATCTGGAGCTGGACTGCAAGGTCTACATGGTCAAGGTTTCCTACGAACAGAAGCCTTTCCGCCGCGAGGTCATGCGCACCTACGGCGCCTCCGTTACGCCCTCTCCTTCCGAGACCACCGAAGTGGGTCGGCGCATTCTGAAGGCGCATCCCGGCACCGGCGGCAGCCTTGGCTGCGCGATCTCTGAAGCCGTGGAAGCCGCGCTCTCTACGCCCGGCTATCGCTATGTGCTTGGCAGTGTCCTGAATCAGGTTCTGCTGCATCAGTCCGTGATCGGTCTCGAGACCAAGGCAGCCCTCGATAAATACGGGATCAAGCCCGACATGATCATCGGCTGCGCCGGCGGCGGTTCCAATCTTGGCGGCCTGGTCTCCCCGTTTATCGGTGAGATGCTTCGGGGGGAAGCCAATTACGATATCGTCGCGGTCGAACCCGCTTCCTGCCCCAGCTTCACCCGCGGCAAGTTTGCCTACGATTACGCGGATACCGGCATGGTCTGTCCGCTGGCCAAGATGTATACGCTCGGAAGCAACTTTATTCCGGCCCCGAACCACGCCGGCGGTCTTCGCTACCATGGCATGAGCCCGGTTCTCTCCCAGCTGTATCATGACGGTCTGATGCGCGCCGTCTCCGTACCGCAGACCGACGTTTTCGCGGCTGCCGAAGAATTCGCACGCGTCGAAGGCATCCTGCCCGCACCGGAAAGCTCTCACGCGATCAAAGTGGCGCTCGACGAGGCGAAGCGCTGCAAAGAGACCGGAGAAGAAAAGACGATCGTGTTCGGACTGACCGGAACCGGTTATTTCGACATGTATGCTTACCAGAAGTTCCACGACGGACAGATGAGCGACTACATTCCGACCGATGAAGAGCTGCAGGCTTCTTTCGCTTCTCTTCCCGTGATCGATTGAGTCCGGATCCGCCACGGTTTGACATTGACTCATGATCTATCTGATTCTTGCGGTCGTCACCAGCGCGCTGATCGCGATCGTGATGCGGTTCTCCGAGGCCAAAGTCAAGAGCGTTTTCGGGATGTTTCTTGTCAATTATCTGGTCTGTCTGCTCCTCTCGCGTCTTACAGCCGCCATCGCCGGTGATGCTTCCGTTTCCTTTGAACAAGGCTTTCGGGAGCCTGGCATCCTCTTAGCCACGCTCCTCGGAACCGCCTGCGGCATCATCTATCTCTACAATTTCTTCATGCTGCGCCTTAACATCAGACGCAGCGGGGTCGTCCTTCCCTCTACCTTTATGCGGCTCGGTGTCGTGATCCCCATCCTGATGGCGATGCTCTTCTTCCACGAGACACCGTCTCTCCCGCAGATCATCGGCATTGCGCTTGCGATCAGCGCGATCTTCCTGATCCAGGATCCTGCTCCGAAAACTCAGACAGAGTCTGAATCCAAGGTCGTGAAGCGCTCTCCGAAAAAAACAGGGGCGGACCTTCTGCTGCTGTTGCTGCTTCTTCTGGGCGGCGGCATGGGCGATTCGATGTCCAACATTTTCGACAAGCTCGGCAACGCGGCATTGAAGGATCATTTTCTGGCTTTCACGTTTCTGGCCGCGTTCGTTCTCAGCGTTGTTGTCGTTCTGGTCCGCCGGGAAAAGATCGAGCGCTTTGAGATCCTGTTTGGTTTGCTGCTTGGCATTCCCAACTATTTCTGTTCCCGCTTCCTGCTTCTGTCTCTCGGATCGGTCCCCGCTGTTATCGTGTATCCGGTCTTCTCGGTCGCGACGATCGTCCTGATCACGCTTTTCTCGCTCTTTGTTTTCCGCGAGAAGCTCAGCCCCCGCAAATGGACCGCGATGGGCGTCATCCTGGCAGCGCTGGTTCTGTTGAATCTTTAAGCACCTCTTCCATTTCCGTACTTTATCCCAATCCCTACTTCATGACTAATCATTAAGGAGGCACTTCATGAGCGAGTATGTGAACGCATGCGGCTTGATCGATCAGGCCCACTACAACGAGGGCATGCAGGCTGTCGAGGCCGAGCTGGCGAAGATCCGTCAGGACAAAGAACTGAAAACGCCGGATGGCAAGACGCTTTTCGTTTCCTATTATCCGGTCAGCGATGCCAAGGGGACGGTCATGCTCGTACACGGTTTCACCGAGAACGCGTATAAGTTTCAGGAAGTGATCAACGGCTTCGTTACGGACGGCTGGTCCGTCGTCGCCTATGATCAGCGCGGTCACGGCCGTTCCTTCCGCGAGCCCGGCACCATTCCGACGACTGTCTTTATCGATCGCTTTGAGACATACATCGATGACTTTAAGCTTGTCTACGATGAATATGTCGCGAAGGAACCCGGCAAAAAGATCCTTTTTTCACATTCGATGGGCGGCGCAGTCTCCCTTCTGGCACTGGAAAACACGGACAAGGTCTTTGACAAGGCCGTTCTCTCCTCGCCGATGGTCGCGCCTTCGACCGGCAATATTCCCCTTTGGGCCGGCAAACTCTGCTGCCACTTTTTCTTCCTGCTTGGCAAAGCTAAGGAGCGTATCTTCTTTTCCGCTCCCTACACCGGGCATGAAGATTTCGAGACCTCCTGCGCGGCCGGTATCGAGCGTTTCAACTGGTATGATGACGTGAAATTCAATCATGAGGAATTCCAGACCTCCAACCCCAGCTATCGCTGGACACTGGAATCCATGAAGGTCACCAAAAAGATCCTAAAGAAAAACGCACCGGAATCCATCCGGATCCCGGTACGCATCTACTCCGCAGAGCTTGAAAATACAGTTTTAGTCGATCCTCAAAAGGAAGCAGCCAGCCGCATCCCCGGCGGAGAGTTCGTCCCCGTCAAGGCTGCCAAGCATGAGATCTACCGCTCCACCGATGAGGTGCTGTACGCTTGGTGGGAAGACGTTCTCCGCTTCATCAACGGCTGAGGACGACATTCTTTTGACCGCCTTCGAGCCACGTTTTGAGATTGTCGAA
>JAEEGL015632296.1_pt1 | contig 16264 bp, 17 predicted proteins | sample 9134231 | NCBI WGS metagenome assembly JAEEGL01 (sample SAMN16246548, study PRJNA631951) | gut metagenome | biome: gut microbiome; feature: rumen; material: fiber-attached | host: Bos | place: Iran: Karaj | collected 2018-10
GTAAAGTGGGCCGAACATCGTTGTAAACAGATCCCGAATACGGGCAATAAGTCTGACAGGCTGGAGCTGATGAAAGGTGGAATCAGGCTTTAATCCTCGTCCTCTTCGTCCCAGTCATCTTCAGACTCATCATCAAAACCATCAATGCCGCCGGATTTTAACTTTTCTGTTTCGGCCTGGAGCTTTGCTATCTTAATCTCCGATTCCGCATGGAACACGTCAAGTTTTGCCAGCTCCAGACGGTTTTTATTCTCCAGGGCGGAGTTTAATTTCCCGAAAAAACCGGACGGCTTTTCCTGGCGCTGAATTTCCGCCTGAACTTCTCTCAGATATTGCTTCGCTTCTTCGAGATTCTTCTGCAGATCCTGCATAGATTCGTTTTGCCCTTTTTCCGGGATGACCCGTCCCCTTCTTGCTACCATGTGATCACCTGATTTTCTCAAATTATGATTAACGAAAACGGCGCATTCTCAGCAGCGCCGGATCCCGGGGTCAGCCCGGTTCCTTGCCCTTTTCGTCCCTGCCCGCGAAAAGCCGGAGCTTTCCGATGTCGGCAAGGCCGTAGTTCTTCCGGATAATAAGCTCGGATACCCAGCCGACCACCTGATCCGGGATGATCCGGAAAGGAGGAAAAGCCGGGTTAAGGGGCCTTCCTATAAGGCATTTCTGCTCTTCGCTGTATTCCAGCACCCCGAATTTCCGGGTTTTTCCGTCCGTCTGAAGCACGGTAAGTCCCAGAAGTTCCTCAACGGGGATGCTGCCGATGCGGCTCACCGCAACCACGGTGCCTATGGGAATGGACAGATCGGGCGCCGAGGCATTAAGCATCATGGCATTGTGCATCACGGCATAAACGTTTCTAACGGGGTCATTGCAGAGAACGCCGTCCAGGATGATCTTTTCGGAAACGGAGCTGTAAATGACGGCACCCTTTGCTTCCAGGGTGAGGCTTTCGGAGGAAACGGGAGGAACTTTGTACCGGAAAAGATCCGGGGAAACAGAGAAAACGCCGCTCATCTGCTTTGCGGACTGGATCGACAGGACGGAATCCCGGGCCTTCGGGCTTATCCAGCGGTATATCTGAGCGGGATGGATGCTGGATACGGCGGCCAGATCCTTGGCCGACATCCCGGAATCGTGCAGGAGCTTCCGGAGTCTGTCCGCCACCGCCGGGATGTTCCAGAGATCCGTTTCATTGCTGGTGTACTGCCGCGATCCTCCATTGTCTTCCGGCTCCCCGGCCGGATCCGCGACGGCGGCGGGAATTATGCTGATTGTCATAGGTTATTCCTGGTTAAGGTTAAGCGTTTTTGTATTTTTATTTTTTTGTGTTCCTCATTATTAAGTGATCGGGCGGATTTTGCAAGCTGCGGAGATTCAGGAGGTGAACGCCGCCGGAAACCGGAACCGCCGGGAGGACACTTTTTTTCAGATCCGGATGCCCTGACAGAGGCCCGGAAATGCTTACAGCCTTTTATTCTACTACGGTAACCAATTATGGGGTACCTGTTTCGCTTCTGAAAACCCGGGGCCGTCACAGCTGAAACGGAAGCCGAAACGCCCGGATCCCCGCCCCGGAAAACATGGTAAAATCCTTATGCCGCTCCCCTGAGACGGCAGCGATGCAGCGCTGCCGGATTGCAGGTTACCAGCCGGGGCGGCTCCGGTTTGATGCCGCTCGGTTTTCGCAAAAAAATTTTTTCCGGGATCGTTTTCTTTCCCCGAAACATGGTAAAATTACCCCGGATGTGCAGGTAACATCCTAAAAAACTCCGCCTCATAAGATATCTCAGCTCCCCCGGGAGTTCTTTTCCAGTATTTTTTCAGTTATTCTTCCAGGACCTTTGGCCGTATTATCCGCTTTTTCCGCGTAATGCCCTTTCCGGCATCCCGTTTTTATTCCGGTTCAAAATGCTGTCCCGGTTATCTCCTCATTGCCGCATCCCGGCATTTTCAGTGATTCCCCGTTCAGGAATAACAAGCCCCGTCTCTCCAAAAGGAAGAATGCAAAAGCCCCCTCTCATGAGCCGGCTTTAGCATTAACCCTTGTACTAACACAGGAAAAACGGAGGCCAATTATGGCAGCGGAAATTAAACTCACCCCGGGGAAGTGCCGGGAGATCTTTGGTCAGATGATGGCCGATCTGGACAGGGAAACCACCTCCGGGCTGATCCCTCTGGGCAATTCTCAGTTCCTTACCGAGCAGGCCGTTTATTCCGGCGACCGTCTGGTGATCCTGGGCGAGGATTCCGCCACCGACCAGCGTTATGCTCATCTGTTCTCCGGGGTGACTCCCGAGGACTGGAAGCTCGTCGGCACCGCTTACGAGAACGGCTTCCCCGCTGCCTGCTGCTTCCTTTAACGATTTTCGGGGGTTCTTCCCCGCCATTCCAATAGGCAATCTGTATGTTCACATGCTCATTTGCAAAGCGAAAGCTATTCTCCTTTCTGGCCGTAACGGCGATTCTTTACTTGATTATAGGAATGCTTCACGTCCTGAAAGTCTCCCTGCCGCCGGAGCCGGGTATTCCCCTCCTCCTGGCTTTTATCCTGTATCTTGTCCTGATCCCGGGAATCCTGTTTTCCGCGATCAGCAAATGAATTACCGGGGGCCGGCTTCTGCCGGTTCCTGCAACGATCCCGAAGGCTGAATGCCAAAGTCCGTTCCCCGAGCAGGCTTTTGCATTCGCGCTTTTCGGTGCGAAGGCCGCGGTATTTCCCGGCGCGTTCCCGCAGTTCTTTCAGGACTGACAGGGTTATGGGCGAAAGCCTGATTCTTTTTTAAAGGAGGTGCCTTATGGCTACCGAAATTGAAATGCCCCAGAAAAAGGTATGGGGTCTTTATGAGGAGTTCTTAAAGGGCTCCGACCGGGAGACTTCCCTGTGCTGGTGCTGTCACGCCAGCGACTTGGATAATCCTTACTTCATTGAACACACCCTTTTCTCAAACGGGACGCTCATTGTTGTTGGGGTAAACAATAGTGAGGAATACTCGCATTTGTTTGCCGGGGTATCCCAGCACGAATGGAATCTGGTAAAAGAGGCTAATCGAAATGGCCTGTCCTTCGCCAGCGTTCTTTAATCTTTCAGTATTTCGCCCCGGGTAACACCGGGGTCTCCATGCCAGAGAAAAAATACCAGAACCGGCTTCATAAGCCCGTTTTCGTATTTGATTTTTGGTATACTCGGTTCGCGGCAGGCGGGCAAAAAAAGGAGATTCTATGAAGACCCAGACCAAAAAATTCCTTGATGAAATGCTGTATAGGATGTTTCAGAGACCGATAATGTCAGTCTTTCTGATAATGCTGATTTTGCTTCATTTGGATGCCGGGTTTGCCGAACTCTGCGGAGAGCCCTTATCCGATTTCAAATTTGCCCTCCTCCCGTTTTTGGCAGCATTTGTCGCCGTGGCAATCTATATGCTGCTATTCAGAGATTGCAGGGACATCTGAGAACGTCTTGCCCGCCCTTCCTGCGGCGGGAGTTTTCCGGTTTTGCGAAGGCCGTCCCCGCCTCCGTAAACCGACCCAGACTCCGCTCCCCGCGAGCTATTCCGGAAGATGCCCTCCCGGCATCCAGTCCTGATTCCCCCGATTCGTCATCAGATTTTCTCTGTTTTCGGCGTTTTACAGTTTTCGCTTCGGAAGAATGAATACAAAAGCCCGTTTCCGAATTGGCTTTTGCATTCGCTCTGTCCCGGAGTGAATAGCCGGATTCATCCGGCGAGGAATTGCCCTTGCGGTTTTTCCCAGGGAAGGAAGTCAGTGCCTTTCGCTGGCGATTTTCATTATAAGGAGGCCGATATGGCCATGATCTTAAATTTTGGGAGCTACCCTCAGAAGAGCAGAGTCAAGGAGCCCATTGAATGGCAGGTTTTGGACGTTAACGGTGATGAGGCTCTTCTGGTGAGCCGTTTCGCTCTGGACTGCCGGCAATATCACTGCCGGATAGCAGACGTTACCTGGGAGGACTGCGAGCTTCGGGCATGGCTTAACAATGACTTTCTGAAGGCGGCCTTCACCCCGGAGGAACAGAACAGAATCAAGCTCTCGGAAGTGGTGAATGACGATAACCCGAGGTTTGGCACCAAGGGCGGAAATGTCACCCGGGATCGGGTTTTCTGTCTGAGCCTTGCAGAAGCGGATCGTTATTTTAAGGATAGCAGCGAAAGAGAGTGTCTGCCTACTCCCTTTGCCCGCAGCAAAGATTGGGGTGCTTGGCATGACTCCTGTTATTGGTGGCTGCGGTCGCCAGGCAGTTCGCTGTCCTACATCGCTTACATCTATGCAAGCGGAGATTTGAGTCATCTGGGCGGCAGCGTCCTTGATGACCTCTCCGTGCGTCCCGCTTTATGGGTGAAGCTGTAATCTTTTCCCTTATTCCCGTCCCCTCTCCGGGGCGGGTTTTAAGACAATTCCCCGGTATTTTACCGGGGTTTTATAAACCGCCAAATCCGCAAGGAGGAGGCATTTTTCGTAAGGAGCCAAAAATGGCTATTTTAAAGTTTGGGTGCTACCCCCAGAACAATGGCAGCGTCAGGGAACCTATTGAATGGCTGGTGCTGAAGGTCAAGGGCAATGAGGCTCTTCTGGTGAGCCGTTTCGCTCTTGAGTGCAAGCAGTATCACCATGAGTCTGCGGACATCACCTGGGAAAACTGCGACCTTCGGAAGTGGCTTAACGATGATTTTCTAAAGGAGGCATTCACCCCGGAGCAGCAGCAGATAATCCTGCCTACCGCCGTATTTAATAACGACGAAGGGTGGTATGGCACCCGCGGCGGCAATGATACCTTGGATAGGATTTTCTGCCTCAGCTTTGCGGAGGCGGCGCGTTATTTTAATAACGACCGCGAAAGAATGTGCCTGCCTACGGCTCTGGCTAAAGCCCACGGGGCGTATGTCAGAAATGACTGCTGTTACTGGTGGCAGCGTTCACCGGGCCACGCCCAGAACCGCGCAGCGAGCGTAGATGCCGACGGAGCTCTCTATCCGTGCGGCGGCCGCGTCAGCTGTGATCACTTTGCCGTGCGGCCCGCTTTGCGGATAATCTGGAATCAGTAATACCCCCTTTAATCCCGTCCTTCTCCGGGGCGGGTTTTGAATAAGTCCCCGAACATATCATTGCTTATGCTTTGATTCCTGTTCGGGGCTTCTCCTGGTCATCCCTTATCCCGTTCCAGATTTTTCTGCTTCGGTTTCTGAAGTTTTAACCCGGAAAGAATTAATGCAAAAGCCCGTTTCCGAATCGGCTTCTGCATTCGCTCTGTCCCGGAGTGAATAGCCGGATTTATCCGGCGAGGAATGCCGCTTATGCGGATTTCCCCCTGGGAAGGAAGTCAGCGCCTCTCGCTGGCATTTCAAAAAAAGGAGAGCCTTTATATGGCTATTATTAAATTTGGGCGCTACCCCCAGAACAACGGCAGCTTCAAGGAGCCCATTGAGTGGCTTGTTCTGAAATTTAAGGGCAACGAAGCCCTGCTTCTGAGCTGGAACGCTCTGGATTGCCGTCCGTATCATCATGAGTGCGCGGATGTAGCCTGGGAGAACTGCGATCTCAGGAAGTGGCTTAACAATGACTTTCTGAAGGAGGCTTTTACTCCGGAGGAACAGAGTATGATTAAGCTCTCAAAGGTGCAGAATGATGATAACCCGGAATATGGCATCCGCGGCGGCAATATTACCAGGGATCGGATTTTCTGCCTCAGTCTTGCGGAGGCGGAGCGTTATTTTAAGAATGACGCTGAAAGAAGGTGCCAGGCCACGACCCTGGCAGAAGATTATGGGGCCTTTAACGGAGAAGGCTATTGCTGGTGGTGGCTTCGGTCTCCGGGCGACAGCAAAAACAACGCAGCGTACATCTTTACGGACGGCACGATCTACACCGATGGATACTATGTCCACGGTGATGACTTCGCTGTTCGGCCTGCCATGTGGGTGAAGCTGGAAGGCGCATATCTTTCAGCAGAGCCCCTGTAAACCCGCCCTCTCCGGATGTCATGTTAAACAAGTCCCCGATCAGCTTGCCATTGCTTATGCTCTGGCTTGCTGGTTCGGGGCTTTTTTATTGTCCGCAAAAATTCTCAAAACATCCCCCGAAACGTGCTAAAATACATCCCGGATGTGCAGGTAACATCCTTTATAAAAACTCCGCCTTATCAGTTTTTTCAGAGCCCAGAGCTCTTTCATTCAATACTGCCCCGGGCAGCAATCATTTTCGGGATGCCGGACAGACATTCCCGCCGTGCTTTTTTCAGATTTTCCTTGCCGATCTCTGTTTCTTTCCAGAAGAAGGGGTAACTCCTTTCATTTTTCCAGATTTGCCGCCGGCCATACGGGAAAAAGCTCTCCCCCGAGAACTCTTTCCCGTATCTGCCAGATGGCAGTTATAAAAGTCTCAAAAGAGACAGGCCCCGGGCGCTTATGGCGTTGCGGGATGTTTTTCGCCCGAAAGGGCATCTAGGGAGAATTGGTATGAATCAGTACCTTAACCGGGGACATTTCTACCAGAATGGAAACTTTAAAGAGTATTCCTTCTATGGGGAAACCTCCGGTATTTGCGGGACTGATTACCATATTTCCGTCTGTTACTCCCCTGAAGAAGGCGTAACAGTCTCCGAAAGTCTCTGCGGCAGAAGCCGCGGGAGCTTTTGGACAGACCCTGAAGAGTCTTACAGCTCTGAGGGGTTTTGGGAAACCGTCCTGAATCAGGTTCGCCGTTTTGGCGGGCTTGATGAGATCTGGTACAGCCGGATCGGAACTCAGGATAGCTGGTAATCTTTCCCTCCGCAAACAGAGCCAGCCTGAAATACCCCCGCTATGGGGTATGAAGGCTATTAAGAGGTACAGCTGAATAAGACCAGCCGAGGCCCGCCATCACCCGTAATTCCATTGTGCAGGGATTACGAAGGAGGCGAGATATCCTGTCAATGACGATGACAGTAAAGCTGCGGGTGAACCGTATAAGGTTTTCCGAAGTCGGGGATCACCGCAGCATCGTTTTTGGAGCTCTGCTCCGCGAAGTCATACCGTAGCGGGGATGCTTCAAAGGTGCCAGTTCTGCCTTCAGACTGGCTTATTGTTCCCGGATTTTCCGGGGTTTATGCCGTGCTGCCTTTTGGGTGGCGCGGCTTTTTTATTTAAGGAGACCCGGTAAAACGGGGAAAACATTATGGCTAAGACCAACACCAAGAAAACCACCAAGACCGCCGCTGCCGTTAAGGCCGCTCTTCCGTCCCGGGAGGCCGGTATTCTTCTCGGCATGATCGAGACCGATTCTACACCCTGGTCTCGGCCTTGGGTGTTTGAATCTTTCAGTGCGGCCCAGCCTCGCTCCTGGAAGAATAGGCCGTACCACGGCAGCAATTCTTTGGTGGCTTTGTTTTACGCCTACCTTGCTGCTTATGCCGCAAGTAAAGGCAAGAGCATGGCCGAGATTGATGTCGATAACAATGACGTTATCGCTGATGTCATGAGATTCGGCTTCTCTGCCGAAAAGGTTGAGATGAGGTTTGCCACCTTCCGGGCCATTAAAGAAGACCTGGAAGGTTCGGTCAAAAAAGGGGCCAAGTCCGCCCCGGTGAAGTTTTTCCGCCCTAAAACCAAAAAGGAAAAGAAGGTGGAAAACGGCATTGAGAAGGAGGAGGAAAAAGTTGTCGGCATTATTAAAGTCGGCTTTAACGTCTTCCCTTTATCTGCGGCAGAGGGTATCAACGAAAGCAAGCTCCCGAAAGGGAAGTTTGCAGACGTTGACATCAAGGAGTTATGCATTAACCAGGCAAAGGAGTTTGTGAAAAATCTTCGTGATAATTCCGAACTCAAATTTGTCATGGAAGGTAACCGGGCCTTCTGGACGGTAGGCACAAATATCGTGCATACCCCAAAGATTACTCAGTTCAAGAGCGAGGGCAAATTCTGGGAGGTTATCTTCCATGAAATTGTCCATTGGACTGGGGACAAAACCCGGCTTGACCGGAGCGATTTTCCTTATGAACAGGAAGAGCTCGTTGCTGAGCTCGGCTCATGGGAGATTTGCCGGCTTCTCAAAATCCCTTTTGACCCGGGGAACAAGAAGGCCTACTTAAAGAACTGGCTCTCGGCTTTTCCCAGCAGGGAGAAGAAACTGGAAGCCTTGGATGAGGCACTGAAGGCCGTCGATAAGGCGGTGAAGTTCCTGGCGAAAACCGGGAAGCTGGATCTCTCCGGGGATTCAGATGATGCCGCTCCCTCTCCAGAGACCGAGGCTGAAGATTCCGCAACGGATCTGGCCGCTTAAACTTTCTTTTTTTTAACTCGGGCATGTGCCTGCATGTCCGGCTCCTTTGGAGAAGGCATGCTGCCATGCCTTTTTCTTTATAAGGAGATAATTATGGCTACAACCGCCACTTTTAAACCAATCGTCCTCCGTTCAATAAAAAACGAGGGCGGAAACATTTTTTCTCTTCCTGCTGACACCAGCAAGGAAGAACTGGTGAGAATGACTCAGAAGCTAAAAGCTAACGAACTTTTCTCATGCCGGAATTGCAAGGATGAAGATACTCTTAGCGGTCTAACATCTTCCCGCTTTTCCGGTGGTGCAGCTGAGAGCAGCGACAAATGGCTCGCAGGTAAGTTAGCCTCTTTTCTGGCAGCATGGGACAAAAAACAGCCTGGCTGCGTTTCCTTCACCTTCATAAAGTGCGTTATTTCTAACATTACTTTTTGGGTGAACGAAAACGTGATGGAAGGCTTTTCGTTCCGTGAATATGTGGAAGATTTCTTCCCGCCAGTCCTGCCGGATTCTCTGCATAATGAATCTATCAAATTTAACCCGGTATTCTGGGCTATCTTTGATATTCTTCACCAAAAGAATCCATACTTCCCGGTAATGGATTATGTTAAGACTTTCGAGAAACATCTTTTTGATTCTCGTTTTGTCTATGAGACAGCTCGTAATTTGTACTGCCGCCAGTTCAATAACCGCGCTGCTTAATTCTTTAGTCCCCGTCCCCTAACCGGAGACGGGATTTTCAACCGCCGGCTTTCCTTTCAGGAGGCCGGCATTTTTTCAGGAGAAAAGCAGATGTGTTATGCGTCTGATATTTACCTGGTCATGAAGACCGCTGATTTCAGGCGGCTCAAAGACCACCCCGCCATTGCAAACCCGGACACCGTAACTTTCGGTGTTCGCAAAGGCACTGGCTTTACCATGATTTTCATTAATGAAAAGAAGTGGTACGGCGAGTGGGAGCCGGCAAAAAGGAAGAAAATTTATTCCGAAGATCCTGTCTGGGCTTTTGTCCTGGAGCAGGAGGACTTCATGGACGAATTAAAAAAGTTAGACTTTTTTGATTTCGTCCGTACCGGAGAAACCGCTGATGACCTGGAAGAATATCACTCTTCCAGCATCGGTAACCTTCTCTGGGCGGAGCCTGTCCGGGATGAATTTCCCCTTGTCACGTTCGAAGCGAATGTATTTTCGCCAGACTGACAAGCCTTTTTTGTATTTAGTCCCCGTCCCTTAATCGGAGGCGGGATTTCCAACCGCCGGTTTTCCTTATCAGGAGGCCGGCAATTTTTTAACTAAGGAGAAAGAAAATGGCCGTTAAGCGTATTAAGCAGCTGTTTTCGGATTTCTGCCGGGCGGAGCTGAGTTCAGGAGTTGAGGTTGATGTCATTATTGACGGAAACCGATACGAAGACGGATGCCTTTATGATACTCAGTTCATGACTGTGGTTTTCCGGAACCTCCTTCATGAACGGAGATTCAGTATCAGCTCTTGCCGGTGGGATTTTGTTAATGCTAAATACTGCCAGGGCCGACTGGACATATTCTAGTTCCCTGCTGTATTTCTTAGCTCTTTAAAAACCGGTCATCTTATGGTGGCCGGTTTTCTTTTTTACGGTGCAAAACGACCGGCATTGCCAACCGGGGTTTTTAATTCCCAGCGGCAAATCCCGCCCTTCGCCTGTCATCTGTAAAAACTTCGATTGCTTTCATCATTTCCTTCAAACCTATATCAGGATTCTCATATTGAAACTGAGCATTATCCCATAATGCTTTCTGGGTTTTACTGTCTAATACGAGCAGTTCTATTTCGTTTTCGTCATAGGTTCCGGAAAAACAGAACTCCACCTCAATCTTATCAAGAAGCACAATGAAATTATTGACCTCCTTAATGACTGCCGCCAGTTTTTCCGACACCCCTCTGTGCCTCTCAATCACGGGCCGGAGAAGCCCCTCAAATTCGGCAACCTCCGCATCCAGCTTCGCATCAACACCGCTGAAATTAAACCCGTCCCTGACCTTAATAAACTCCCTCTCAATGCTGTCCAGTTCGCCGCATAAGGACTTGACCATGTTCTGATAGTCCCGGCGTTTCTTTTCGTCCCTGATAACAAGGAAGTGAAGATGCTCTGTGATGTTCTTCTGGCATCTGATATAGCGGCCGGCCCGGCGGGGCAAATCCAGAAGATCACTTTTCCTGGATTTCAGGGCCATGCCGTCGCAGGCATCCGCAATGCCGGACACGGCCCCGGTAACGGACTTTGCTATTTTGCTGTCCGTAATCCTGTTCAGATTCCGCAGAAAGCCCTTTTTAAGATCCCCGAAGATACCCATAACTCCTCCCGCAAACAAAAACCGAAAACCTGACTGCCAGATGGTCATCATCACCCATCGTACACCCGGAACGCTCTTCCCCCTGGCATGAAAAGAGACCGCCTCCCTAAAACCCGGCATCCTGCGATCCTGAAACGCCCTTTTGCCCGTTTCCGCCGCCTGTTTTCAATAAAAACGGCCGTCATTGCATTATTTCCGTTTTCATGACTGAATGCCAGCCCACGCCCTGAAAAACGCAGCTGCGCTCATTTCTGAAAGGATAATTTATAACCTGATACAGCATACTTTGTTTTACGGGTGAGATAATTTGGCAAAGCATAAGTCGGCAACCTTAATATTCCAGACTAACCGCCTGATTTCACGCAAATAACTATCCGCATTCTGAGGGAAAAAGCCCCTAAAATTCCCTGTTGGCCCGGGATAACACTAATCATGTTAAACGATATGATACAGTGTATCTTTTCAAGTATGACAAAGTTATACCGTATCATACCGAATAATACTGTAAACAATGCCGCCGGGCGGAACAGCTGCCGGATTGCGTAATATTATAAAAGCCATATACGGAATAACATCATATAAGACCGTATCAGACGGCATAATGCGGAGTAATGCCGTATTGTTTGTGATAATTCGATATCATACGGCATGAATACCGTATTCTATGGAGTTATACGGTATAACACCATATTATTCACCAGAGCCAAAAACCTGAAAACAGCGCCCGGGAATCCTCCTGTCCCGGATCATCCCCGCCGATCCGGCTATCCGATACAGCAAAGTCATGTTACGGAATAATACCGTATCATAACGGCATAATGCTGTATTAACACGGAATAAACTTCAATGAGATAAAAACAGCATAATCCTATACCGTATCAAACGGCATGATACCGTATTATAAAACTTCCAGATCCGGCCTCAAAAACGGAAAAACCCCGCCGGAACCGCCGGATTCTCAGACAATGCCGCATTGCTTAACCTGTTTTCGTATTATTCGGAATATTACGGAATAATACCGTATCATATTATCCGGTATCGCAGGCAGCGAAATTTCTCTGCATCCAGCGCTTATATCATCTTATACGGAATAACTCGGTATATATCCGCATAATTCCATGTAAATGCCGTATTATTCAAAACAGCATTCATGAAATACGGAATAAGAAATGAAAGTTCCAAATCATGCGGCAAATTCGCTGTCCAGGTCATCCGGCCTGCCCGGTATTCATGCCAGGAGAAGGAGGATGCCGGACTGTCCCGCTCCCGAACACCTCTCCCTCCGTTCCGGTAACCAATTATGGGGTTCTGATTTCAGTCTGTCAGAATGACATATACATTGTCATCTCCTCCCGGCCCGGAGAAAAACCTACATTTTTCCGGATAAATCTCATTTCCGGCCTGTTCCGTTTTCCCGCCGTCCTGCTTCCATGCTAGAATCTCTTTATCGCTTTCGCTGATAATGCAGGACTTTAAGCGTTATGGCAGCTGATCCCAGGCTGTTATGACCAGTTCTTAATAGGTTCGGCCCATGGACAATTCCGAATCTGCGGAGTCAGCGGAGGCGCGGATCCGAACAGCAAGTCAGCTTGCGTTTACGCTCTCTCCGAGGACGCGTATCTAAATAGGTAGTATGGTTTTCACGTGCTTGCTTAACCCGCTTTCCTTCCAGGATGGCGGGTTTTGTTTTTTCCGGGCCGGGGATTGCTGGTGTATAATGAGAGGGCATACCTATACAGGATTCAAGTGTTAGTCATGACTCCCGCCCCGCCGCCACGGGGCGTTTTTTTGCCTGCCGGACTTTTTTACGAATTTTGAACATTTTTGTTACATTTTTAACAAATGGTGCTATAATTCCCCGCGAAGTGTAGGTAACTTCGTTAAAAACTCCGCCTCCATAATTTTCCGAACCCGCAAGGGTCATTGCTATCCGTAAGCATCCCTCCATATTACTTTCCCCGAAGTAGCTTCCCCAGGTCATTATCTGAATGCGTGAACCGTATTAAGCGCATATTCAGCTCGATACCCGAAAAGTTTGGAAATATTTCGATCCAAACAGGCGGGAATATTTCCAAGCCTTTCACGGTATCTGGAACCGGCTTCCCCGGCCGGGCTTCCTTTTCGCATGAGCAATTCCGCTCAGCATTCCATTAGTTCCTGAGAATCAATACGACTGAGACTTTGCGAAAACACTCAGTCGTCTTGATTGCCGTTAGGTAATTGAGGCTGCCTGATAACCTACTTTTTTTCCAAAGGTTATCAATGGCAGGAGGGGCAGGCGATCTTAATTTCCGAGATCGTCTGTTTTGTTTTTCCGGCATCCGCCGGGTTTTATAGGAGTTTTAAAATGGAAAAAATTATCAATTTGTGCCCACATGATCTCGTTTTACACGAAATTGACGGGACAGAAAAGGTAATTAAACCAAGCGGTCTTGCCCGCGTTGAAGCCAAGTTTGTCCAGGATCGCGTTTTTTGCGGTGTGGCAGACGGTCATACCGAATATGGTTTGATCGAAGGGCTTCCTTCTCCTCAAGAAGGAGTCCTGTATGTCGCATCCAAATACGTTTTGGATGCAGCTTTGGCTGCTGGGCGAAATGATGTGCGTGTCCCCACGGATACCGTAAGGGATCCTAAAACAGGACACGTCCTGTTTGCAAAAGGCATAAGCCGCTCATAAACCGCAAAGGTGCCAGCCCCTCCGACTGGCGATTATTTCCCGGATTTCCGGGGTCTAAGCCGCGCTGCCTTTTGGTGGTGCGGCTTTTTTATTAACCTAACTAAGGAGACCCGTCGGCAACGGCGGGGAAAATATTATGTTAAAACTGAAGGAAATTATCAGTAACCCGGCCCGCCTGGCCGCTTTGGTGAAGGATGTGGTTGAGGGCACCAAGCCTACCATCATCCCCGAGTCTGACCTTCCCCAGGGGAGCGAAAAATGGCTTGCCTGGCGCAAAAAGGGTGTTACCGCCACCGATATGGCGGTCGTTCTCAACGGCCGTCATTACGGGCGTTCTGTTCATGATCTTTGGGAGGAAAAGGTGGGCATCCGCACCCCTGAACCTCCCAGCCCCGCCCTTCTTGCCGCATTTGAGCGGGGGCACCGGGACGAACCGGTAATCAGGAGTCTGGCGATGTATGAAAAGGAGGCAATCTTTGAGCCTTGCTGTGCGCAGGCATCAAAGGTGCCTTTTTTAAAGGGCAGCTTGGACGGGCTCGGAGAACGTGGGGGTTTTCCCCTGATCTTGGAGTGCAAATCCCTTTCACAGGGGTCTTTGGACAGAATCCGGGGGAATAAGCTGGGGGATAGCCAGTTTCTCGGCTATCAATGTCAGGTAAAGTATTTGATGGCGCTCTGTCAGGTGCGGGTGGCCTACATCTACCTTTGTACCTCCTCTGAGGGCAAGCTGGTAGACGGCACCAGTGTCACCATCACCCTGGAGCCCCAGGAAGCCTCCCGAATCATAGAGGCAGCAGTCAGGTTTTACGCCTGCTGTCTCTATCGGGAAGACCCTGATACTTCTCCTCTCATGGAGGGGTTCCGGGTTCTTGAGGCCCCGCCGGCTCCCGCCACCATACCTGCCCCTGCCAGCGCAGCCGCTGTCAACCCTGCACCGCAGCCGGCAGAACAGGTTGCTGCTGCTCCGCAGCCCACCACGATTCCCGCCGCTGAGCCCCGGGAGTTCCGGGATGCCGGCGAAGAGCTGTCCTGGCTCTCTCAGCAGATCAAAATGCTGGGGGATCGGAAAAAGGCGCTCATTGAAGAATGCCTGAAGACCGGTAATGTGTCCTTTCCTGCCGGGGAAGTAAAACAGGTCGTCTCGAAAGGGGCGATTGATCAGTCGAAGCTTAATTCCTTCCTTGTGGAAGAATATAAGCTCGACATCCCTTCTGAAGTAATCGAAAGGTTCCGCGGCAAAAACACCGTGAGAAATTCTTTCGTTGAAAAGAAGGCGAAGAAGCAGCCGGCAGCTGAATAATTTTTTCTTTTTTGCAGACCCCGGGTAACACCGGGGTTTTTTACTGAAGCTGAAATACCAAAACCCACGCCACAGGAGCCGGTTTTCGTATTTCTTCTTCGGAGGAAATGCGCCTGTTCGGTCAGGCAAATTGGGTATGTACCCGGTGCATACCCAAAACTCTCTGAGTTAAAGGCATGCGCTTTGGGTGCTTGTTTTAACTTTAAGGAGTTAATTATGAATCAAGAGGAGATAGCAAAACTTCTTGCCAGGAGCCCGGAAGATCTTTTCGGTGAAAAGGAAAGCGAGCTTTTAAAAGAGCAGCTTCCCGCCCGCATTGAAAGGACTTTGGACAAATACTTCAAATTCCTCATGAACGGCAAGGTTCTTGAAGAATTCGCGAAGGCGGTGTTTTCGGTATTTTTCGGGGAGGTTCCTCAAAAGGTATCGGAAAAACTTGATACGGATTTTACTACCTTTCTGAAGCAAAGAAGGTTCCTTCTGGATACCCTTTGCAAAATCAACGACAGCGACTATCTGGGCGTTGAAATGGAGAGGTCTTCTGGTTTTACGCCGGATCGGTTCCTCATGTACTGGGGTGTTGTAATCTCATTCCAGACTCAGGGAATCCCCACAAAGGATCTCCGTATCCCCCGCTGTTTGATGGTTGTCATAACCGAGTATCCCAGCATCATAGAAGAGGATCGCTGGATCGAACGGTGGCGGGTAAGAAAGGATGATCCGTACAAGGATCATTCTGTCAGCACGGATGATTCCGAGGCAACGGAAAAAGGGTCAAACCTGCTTCTGATTGACCTCAGTAAATTCAGAAGACTGGTAAAAACCCCGGCAAAAGGTGACTTTCTTCAGCATTTTCTCAGTCTGCTTATAGCAGATACCCCGGAGAAGTCTGTTCGGTTATACAAATCTGACACAGATGGTATACTGAACAATGTCAGGGTGCGGGATTTCATGTATCTGGGCATTAGCTGGGAGGAATATATGACAGAGTTTAAATCTGTTCTTGCCGAAAGGGAAAACGCCGCGGAGCAAATCCAAAAAGCCAGGGAAGAAGGCATTGCCATAGGCAGGGCTCAATCAGCAAAGGAGCTGCTTGCTCAAACAGCGAGAGCTGATGCCGAAGCCCAAGCCCATGCAGAGGACAAAGCCCGGATCGAAAAATTGCTGGATTTTTGCCGGGCAAACGGCCTTGAACCTCCGGCTTCACTGGTCTGATTTTTCCGGTATTTAATATTGTCTGAATCCTGTCCCTTAACCGGGGCAGGATTTTTTTATGCCCGCTCGCTCCCCTGAAACCATTGTTCTTTTCCGAAAAACCGCTAGAATGAAAAGCAGTAAATAAATACTGCTCCTAGTGAGATTCCCGCCCTCTCTTTCTTAACCCAAATTCCCGGGGGTATCTTCTAACTACAAACACTCATTCCGCAACAATCTTGTTCTCTGGAGTTACTCATCGTCAGGATTAACCTTAGGTATGGAATTATGTGATTTTAAAACATCACCATGTTTTATGTAATAGTTAGGGCAAGTGATTTTAAACTTATTATATAGCCGTGTTGCAGAACTTTGGGCTTCACTTGTTATAATTTTTGTAGCATAAATTACGCACTTTTGATTTCTTAGACCTAAATACAATTCAACTGAATTGAGATAAGTCTGATTCAGCTTTTTTTGTATATATAAGTTCA
>JAEEGL015693306.1_pt1 | contig 16264 bp, 11 predicted proteins | sample 9134231 | NCBI WGS metagenome assembly JAEEGL01 (sample SAMN16246548, study PRJNA631951) | gut metagenome | biome: gut microbiome; feature: rumen; material: fiber-attached | host: Bos | place: Iran: Karaj | collected 2018-10
TGAAGGGACAATCGGGAAAAAGCTTGAGTTTCTTGAGGATGTGTTCCTTAGGCTTGGGGCCGTGGAGACGAATATTGTATGCCAGGGCGATGAGTCGGGGAGAAAGGTCTTTCTTAAAGGCGAAAAATACTACAAGGCAGGAACCTTAAAATTCCCTGATTCGGAGGAGCTGTATCTGGTAATCAGCTGCACCGATCAGGAAAAGTATGCAAGCCTTGGCATCATGGACGATGTGGATGCCTTTCCGCCAAACCTCACAGAGTACGAGCTGGAAGAAAAGGTGCGATTCGCTTTTGGAATTGACTGAATTGTACCAGTTGAATATTTATTTCATATATTAAGAGAAAAAATGTAAAAAATTTAGAAACTCTTTATCGCTGTAAACATATAGTGCGAAAATCGTGGTATCCTATCATAGGTACTACTATATTTTGTGCTCAAATATTGTCTTATTAGGGGGTATCTAATAAATGGCCAGCAATCAAGTATATCCGTTTGAAAGAAACCGTTACTATCCCGGCAAGATGCTTACAACAGCAGATTTCCAGGCAGAGCAGAGCTATCACATCAATAAGCTCAGGTTCATCAACAGCCTTATGTACGGCGCAGGAATCGTCTGCGGCTGCGGCGTTGTAAACCTGGACGACCTTTCAATACTTATTGAGAGTGGTGTTGTCATGGATGGAAGCGGCAGGGAGATCATAATCGATACCTCCCTGGTTAAAAAGCTTTCTGCCATAGACGGCTTTGATGAACTCAGCACCGATACTGCGTGCCTGTGTGTGCGCTACAAGGAGAAGGACATACACTCCGTTTATGCGGTGAGCCACAAGGAATCTGATCAGGAATATGAATACAACCGTATCAGTGAAGGCTTTGAGATCTTCCTGGTGGACAAGGAAGAGTTTGATGAAGGCTTTGAGATCGAATCCGAATTCCTTCAGAAGGAAACTCTTTTCATGGGCCCCAATTATGAGGGCTTTATCACCATGCCCACTGTAGTCTGCAAGGGCAGGAATGTAAAGGCAAGACTTGAGATCCACAAGCTGACCAATGAGGATGTGAAGTTTACCTACAAGGGAACACTTGATATTCCCAATTTCACGGCTTCTGACGGATCCCAGCAGATAGATATCGAGGTCAATGACATAGAGCTGTCTGAGGGCAGCGTATATTATCAGGACCTCTGGATGAATGTTCAGCACAGTGCCGGCATCGAGGCCAATGTTATCTTAAGGAGCGGTTCCGCCGCAGCCTTTGAGAATGACAGGGCAATCCAGGCAGAGAACAGCTTTGCTCTTAAGGTAAGACTTTCTGAGGACTCCCCCTCCTCACTTATCAGAAGAGAGACAGGCAAGCTTTCCCTGGAGATGAGACAGGCAGTCAATGCATCAGCCATCAAGCTGGCCGAGATTGATCTGATGCGTACTGACAGTGCCTACGTTATTGAGAACATCAGAGAAGTGAGCAAGAACCAGTACATAGATCTTCCTTCCCAGACAGGTATCCGTACAGAGTACATGGAGTACTTTGACAAGGAAGTTGATATTACAAACAGAGGTGACGCACCCAGATTTGAGATCGCCCAGGCTCCTGTTGTGGAGCCGGTGGCTGCAGATCTTAAGAATGTTGCCACGGGCGTTTTGGAGATCCCTCTTGGCAGGGACGCAAGATCCGGCGACATCAGATATTCAGGCGAGATAACCCACGGCCTTGGAAGCGGCAATGTATATGTTTCCATCGGCTACGAATACCTCTCACAGGATCAGGCCCTTGGCGCCAGTGCCAAGAGTACGGTCTACGGCAATCCGGAGCTGTTCTCAAGACAGAACCAGCAGCTTGTGGATGCTGAGACTGCTGTAAGAGTGCTTAACGACAAGGGAAGCTTTGTTGTTGCAGCTAAGCTCCTTCACGATGTGGACTTCCTTGTACTTACCTACAGATGGGTTGCCATCAAGTTCCCGTCAGGCGAGGAGCTGGAGGCAGCTGACTACTACGGCAAGTCCATAACAGCCAAGACACCTACCGTTGTAATGAGACCCAGGGAGAACTACTACTTCGGAGTTCAGTTCAACAACATGGATCCCTGCAGTATCACCTATGAGCTCACGGCTCCGGGAAGCGGTGAGGTCACAACAGACGGAGTTTACACTGCACCCTCCAAGGAAGGTGTATATGAGATACGAATCTATTGTTCGGATATGCCCATGGTATGCACCTATGCCTATGCCATCGTCAAGAGCACTGCGACAGAGGATGATGCGGGCAGCATAGCTGAGCAGGAAAGTGAACCGATTGTTAAAATACCGGATATCAATCTTTGAGAGGAGCCACAATGATCTATGAATCAGGCAGGATGCGGCTCTTACCGGTGGCCACAAAGAGTATGGGAGAAGTCAATGACTGCTACATCTGCAGGGATTTGGCTTCTTCCGGAGGAATCCTTTATACCACGATTGTGATACACCAGCATGATACCGTAAGGAAGATATTAGAGCTCTTTAAGTTTTCAGGCAGAAGCGGAGAGCAGATCCTTATCGACAATTTTGCTGTAGGTGAAAAGCACGTTCTTGTTTTTCCGTATCACAAGGAGAGACCGCTATTTGACTTCTATGAGGGGGAGTCGTTGACGTTGGCCCAGTGCGAGGATATCTGTATAAGCACGATTCTGGCTTGTATAACGTCAGATCTCCCATATCCAATTTTATATCTGCTTTTGAGCGGTGGCATGCTGAACTTATCAAGTGATGGTTCGGTCTTTTTCGGGTACGAAATGGACCTTTCCAAGCTTGATGAGACCATAGGAGAGAGGGAGTGCACGGATGTGTGCGCAAGGACTCTGCTTCTTCTTTTGAAGCCTAAGTCAGGCCAGAAGGCCACAAGCTTTTACCTTCTGGAAAAGAAGGTGGCCAACGGCAGTTATCACAGGTTTACGGATCTTTACAGGGATATCACCATTGCAGCGGTATCCAGGAAGAAGATCACGCCATGGTTTTTGATCAAACTCTGGATAAAAAGAAACGCAGACACCATCATCGGTGTATTGTTCTGGATAAGCCTTATTCTGGGAGTGATTGCCCTGAGCATTATTCTTTCGAGACTGTTTTTGGGCGGTAATTCCTGGTTCAGACTGCTATTTAATACATTTAAGAAGATTGGAACAGAGAGCTTGCTTCAATAGGGGGGAGACCGGTAAATGGCATCCATGAGTTTCCGCAACAGAATAATAATAGTTCTATATATTATCAGCTTCACCATATCGCTGTTTATCTTTTCGAACGTCATGAGCAGGGTGTCAATTGATGTTGAATGCACTTCATATTCACATTACACCGCAGTTGGCAGCGACATCTATTATGCCCAGAATATCAGTGGCACGGGGGTTATTTTCAAGCTGAACGGCAGGGGCAGGGTATCCAGGATGTTCCTCTCCAAGAGCATTGGAGATACAAGAGTCCTGGGGCTTACTTCCAAGGACGGCAATGTGTATGCTGTTTTATCCGGCTTTTTAGAGACTCCTTCCGAAGACGACGACAAGTCCTTGGACAGCACACCGACCTACACTCTTGTTTGCCTTGACAAGAACCTTAATCTTCAGACCAAGACAGCCCGGTTTGCCATAGATGACAGCGAGCTGGTCACAGGTTTTTCTGCTGAAGCCAAGGGACTGTTTGTGACTACCATAAGTACCGATGGCTCTGTCATCAAGGTCTATTCCATCGATGAGTCCTCATTGAAGAACCCCAAAGAGCTTCAGGATGATGACATCAAGGTTGAGTCTGTAAGATCCAAGAGAAGCAATGAGGGAAGGTTTTTCTCCGATGCCGTTTACAGAGACGGAGACCTCTATGTCAGAACCGACAGGGATGCTCCCGATGGAGTGTTCAAGATTGACAGCTATATTGCCAGCGCTGTTTCCAACATTAAGCTCAGCATTGGGCAGCTCCTTACACTTTACATTAATTATGTGATCTGGTATGTGGCTTTCCTCATTATCTGGGGAATCCTGCTTTTCCTCTTCATCAGGACCTTTGAGAACAGAAACAGGACTTTCTACTATATCATCATTGCTGAGACAGTTCTTTTCCTGGTGGTTGGTATAGGAACCTACGCCGTGGGAGCCAACTATGCAAATGCAAGGGAGATAGAGCATTCAAGATTTGCAGTCACCTCCATGATAGGACTGGCAGATGATGCAGGGCTTCACGAGAACATCAATTTCACCGCCAGCAGCTTCTATGATTCCGATAGATATCAGGAGATCAAAAACAGCCTCTGTGAGTTTGTAAAAAGAGACGGAAACCGTGACATTTTCTATGACATATTCGTATATAGACTTAGAGACGGAATAGTTTATGCCAGTGCCAGCGGAAGAAACCTTCAGAGTCTTGCAGAAATATACGGCCAGGAACTGTCGGCCATAGCCCAGAGGATGTACAGGGGCGAGATCTACACCGCAGTGGACTTTTCAGTTGAAGGACAGGATTACAGGGCCGTAGCAGCCTCTATGGATGAGCTTAATCCGGATTATGTACTGGTGGGGATCATCAACGACACCACAACTGACGCTTCCGTATTTGTGGACAACAAGGGACCATTTGTGGCATTCCTTCTTATCTTTGCCATTTCAAGCGGCCTTGTGGTACTTGCCTGGTGGCTCCATATGAGAGATCTGACAACCCTTGAGGAGGCTCTGTCTGTAACAGCTCTCGGAGGAGAGTTCCCTGAAAGACCTGCCACCATAGGACGGGATGTCAAGGATATGTGGGATTCGGTGGCTGAGATCAACAAGAGGATTGAGGAGATTGAGTACACCAAGATCAGGATCCTTGAGGCCTATTACAGATTTGCTCCCAAGAACGTTGAGAAGGTACTTGGAAAGCAATCCATAATCGAGGTGGCCAACGGAGACAGTGCTAATCTTTTAGGAACCATCGGAATGATCGGCATTGACATAAGAGGCGGAAGGCGACTTCACAAGCTTGACAGCCTGATCGGAGATATAGGCAACTACCAGAAGGAGCATGATTCCATCATCATCGGTAAGGCCGCAGATATGTCCGGAGTGCAGTTTTTGTTTATGCAGAGTGAGAAGGCAAGCACAAAGTTCTTTATTGATCTTTACAACAAGAACATCAAGAGCGGTGATGCCAACATCTTCTCAACTGTGCTGTACTACGACAGACTCCAGTTCGGAGTAATGGGAAGCGAAGATGAGTCAGCTACCTATATGCACTCTGAGAACCAGAGCCTGATATACAGGATCGGCAATTTCATCACGGAGCACAAGCTTGGGCTTGTTATAACCGATACCGTCAAGGACAGGGAGAACATCCAGACACCCCTGAGGTTCATGGGCTATGCGGGATGCGACACTGACGGCAATATGGTAAGGCTCTACGAAGTCCTCGACGCTTTGCCCGCCAGGGTAAGGGCTGAGAGGATAGCAACTCTTGAAAGATACAACGAGGCACTTCGCCTCTTCTACGAAAAGGATTTCTACATCGCAAGGACAAAGTTCTCTGAGATGCTTAAGGAAACTCCTGAGGATACACTTATCAAGTTCTACGTATTTGAAAGTGACAGATACCTCAATGAGAGCGTTGAGGGAGATGGACACAAGATCATCAATTTTGGCTGAAGGGAGCTCATAAATGGGTGGAGATGGACTTCTTAGTATTCTGATACAGACCATCAAGTCCAGGATGACCGGACTTGTTACCAAGTTCAAATTATATACAAACTGGAACTTCATCAAGACCAAGATCATTGCCAGGATCAGGGACTTCTTTGCCAACCTTCTTGGGGTCAAGCCCAGGAACAAGGATGACTACTATACCATTGGCAGATGGATGTTCTCAAAGCGCCTTTTATACGCGCTGGTGATCATCGTCGGTGTTGTCAGCATCTGGTATATAACTACTGAGACAAGTCTTTTCAAGCATTTCTCTGAAGACGGTATAAGGACCTACAAGTACAATGCCTTCAGGCTCAGAACAGCCAAGGGCCATGTAAAGATAACAGGTAAAAGCGGCTATGTTGCCTACGACGGCAATGTGGAGAACGGATATGTAACTGGCGACGGCACCCTTTATAACAAAGAGGGCAACGTGGTCTACACCGGTACATTTGACCAGAACAAGTACGAGGGACTTGGAAACCTCAACTATGAGGACGGAACCCTTCAGTACAAGGGCAATTTCCACGAGAACCTCTTTGAGGGGGATGGAACCCTGTACAGAGCTGATGGAAGCAGGGTTTACTCCGGAGAGTTCTCAAGGGGGCTGTTCCACGGAGAGGGCACCCTATTTGACACCGGTGAAAACGAGGTTTACACAGGAACCTTCGCTGTTGGCTCCATTGTTTACTCGGAGCTTCTTGGCAAGAGCGTATCTGAAGTGGCACAGGCCTACAAGGGACACAGCGACCTTTATACAACACCAACAGAGTCAGTTGCCTATATGAACGGCATCAATGCCGTATATCATGCGGTAAGCGACCAGGAGGCCCTGGACGACGAGGAAGCAGTGGATTCTGTATATGTCCTTTCGGATGTCTGCAACTTGGGCGGAGAGGCTCTTGATACCATATCGGATGTGGAAGATGTCCTTGGAGAGCCTTATTATGAGGGCAATTCAAACGTGGTTCTTCCTGAGGCAATTGCCATCAATGCACTAAAGAGCACAACCGCATCAACCACTTTTGACAAGGTTGATATGGATCTGAACCAGGAATTCTCTGACGTGGCTGAGGTTAACGGCTTTGACAGGGATTATGTGGTATATATTTATTCCTTCAGAAGAGGCGATGTGATGTACAACTTCGTCTGCAGGGAGAAGGGCGATATTTTCGAGTTTTACTATCTGACAGGTGCAGGAGATGAGAGTGCGTGATTCTTTTTGCAAACTGAATATGAGGAAAAGAGTTTTTAGCGGCATTATGGCTGCTGTGTGTGCTATGTCGGTTTTGTCTTTGACTGCGCCGGCCACTGCAGTAAGCGCAGCTCCGCCAATGCCCCAGAAGCTCACTCTGGCAGCTGCAAGAGCACTGGCAGTGCAGAACTCCACGGAGTATGAGAGTGCAGAGATCAGCGTGGAGAGCAAGAAGGCTTCATATGAGAGTGCCGTCAAGGCTGTAAAGCTCAAGGAGACCAGCATGAAGCAGTTCAGATGGTCACCGCTTCTTAGCTTTAAATTCCCCCAGGAGCCCAATCTTGCCGAGGCATCTGAGTTTAAATTCAAACCCATTGCCAAGCAGTATGAGATAAATGTAGCTGAGCACAAGTATGCAGACATGATCTTCAGCATCAATGAAAAGGTCAACAACCTTTACTGCGAGATCGTGGTACTGCAGGAGACCATTGCATTTAATGAGAACCGCCTGGAGGCCACCAAGGACGGACTTGCCAAGAATCAGGCCAAGCTTCGTCTGGGAACAGCCAACAAGAGCGATGTGGACAAGCTGGATAAGAAGGTTACATCCCTCACCAGCAAAGTTGCTTCTGACAGAAGGACTCTTGAGGCAGATCTCAAAAAGCTTTCCAACATGGTGGGCTTTGACGTGACAACTCTCTACACCTTCGAGAAGCCCTTTGTGGAGGCTACCCTGGAGAGATCACATCTGGATGAACTGATCAAGTATACCAGTGACAGGGATCAGACCTATTATGAGGCCTGCATCACTGAGTTTACCTCAAGAGCAGAGCTTACTACCAATTCAGGCCTGATGAAACAGCACTACGGCAGTGAATATGGAATGATCTCATCCTATGTAAGTGCCGCTCTCAACGGAAGTCCTGTCAGCAAGAAGGCATTTTCAAAGGATTACAAGGCCTTCCTCACCCAGATAGACAGCCACTGGAAGGGCAAAAAGAAGATATTCTGGTTTCTTAAGCTTCCCAAGATCTGGTTCAAGGGCGACCTGGACGGAACCAGATATATCGAGGATGACCCGACAGTGCTTCAGCAGAACGTTCTGGATTATTCCCAGGCCCTCAATGACAAGATTGCAGCCAAGGAGGAACTGGATCAGAGCGTAACGGATTCATTTAATAATTACATTGCCGTCCGTAATTCGTATAAACAGTATATAAAGGATGTGGATGAAGCTGAGGAGGCCCTTAAAAAGGCAGCCATGCTCAACAGAAAGGGCGAGCTAACCTTTGAGGAATACAACTCACAGATGGACAGCTTCGAGGAGCTTCAGAACAGCATGCTTGATGCCATGAAGCTCTACACCACAACTCTTAACTCCTTTGACAGGCTTACCTGCGGCGGCATAAGTGCTCTTTTATCAGGTACAGATGCTGACATGCATACAGCAGTTGTGGGAGAGAGCTATATTGAAGAGAACAAGGCTGACGGCGCTTTCTACACACTGGAGTCCATTATCCAGGGTACGGAGTTTGAGCTTACTCTTCACATTCCGGATGATTTTGAAGTTGATATCACAGACTATGAGCTCTGGGTAAACAATGTCCAGGTAGGAACAAGGACCAATAAGGAAAAGAAATTAAGACATCTGGCACTTTCCTTTGACACTGTTTCAGAGGCTATCATAAGACTTTACAACGGAGACGAATTTGTGGATGACGTCTCCATTGATCCTACAGTTGAATCAGGTCCGCTGGTTGTAAGAAGCGGATATGAGATAAAGAGAGATCTTCCGGGACAGATCGGAACCTTTGCCATTGAGACCAACATGTCTACAGGCCTTGTAGAACTGACCTTCACAATGAATACGGAGGCGGCAACCGTCACCAAGTTCAAGGTTAAGAACGAGGCAGGCAAGACCCTTGGCAAGGACGAGTTTACGGAGATAGACAAGCCGCTTAAGTATGTGGAGCTTCTGAATCAGTCACTTGATGATCTGACAGTGGAGTTCTATGACGAATCAGATGCGCTGGTAGAAACAGCCAGATTTGATTCTGTAAACGGAGCAGTACTCCGAAAGGAAGAATAATACATGAAACTTTCAAAGCTTTTTTCTGAAAAGTTCATAAAAAGAGGCATCGCAGTTGTCCTTGCAGCCGCTGTGCTGGGCGTAGTGTTTGGCAAAGGTGTTCAGACCAAAGCCATCTTTGATCCCGATAAGGCGGTGACCTATGAACAGCTCAGCTCCAGGACCACCATTGAGGATTCGGTACTGTTCATTGGTACCTACATCATTCACAAGGATGCAATGACCGATGACCTCTATTCGAAAGCCATTGATTCAGCTGCTGAGTCCGGTCAGAGCAACGTCTACTACAAGTCGGAGCTCTCGGACGGGCAGTGGTTTGAGACCGGGATAATCGACAACGGTGTTCAGGGAATTTCCGAGGCAGGTAATCCTGAGAGTATAGATACCATCAACCCGTTGTACGTAACCTTTTACGTGGGATCTGACGGTGTTCTTAAGGATGCCAAGACACTGGCTTCCATGAATCCCTTTGACATTCCTGACCCTTATGATCTGGCATCCCTGCCTGAGCTGGATCCCATAAGGACCCAGTACACCATGTCGGAGTCCAAGACCAGTATTTCCCAGGAGGACTTCCTTAGCAACAAGAACTCCAATGATTCCGGCAATCTTAGAAGCGATGTTTACTACTATCAGCTGCTTTCAACCTTCTTCTCCCTGGACCTTCGGGATGCTGAGACCAACAGATGTGACCAGCAGCTGACAGCTCTCAACGATACCTATATAGCTCTTAAGGCTGCAGGATCCGATGAGGAGGCAGAGCTTATTTACGACCTTATGGGTAAGGTTGATGCCACAAGAAGGCTCCTGATTATGGAGAGACTCTCAGAGATAGACAATAACCTCCTGTCCAAGCTTAACGAGCTGGCCACAGGAACCTACTATACACCCTACGGCAACTTCAAGGATTCCAGCGAGGACAAGGAGAAGGCCTCACAGCCCGATTACAACATCCAGTTGGAGGATGCCAATAAGCATGACTTTGGTACTTCCTCAGGAGTTATGGATCCCATCATCAGAGAATTGTTTAAGAGACTGGGCATCATGTCATCAAACAGCGGATGGTGGACTATCCTTGAAGAGTATGAGGTTGACAAGAAGCAGAGGGCTGCGGAAGCCAACAGCGACAACGATGACTATGTACCTGACAACTCCAACAGTGAGTATCCCTTCACACAGGACTCAGCCATAGTTGAAGCCATCGGAACCTCCATGGGCAACTGTAACGACAGCTACAACACCTACAGAGCCAAAGCACTTATCGACTCCGACGACCTTCTGGCACATGTCATCTACGACTACAGCAAGGAGATAATCGAGCAGACCTCCGGCTCAACGGTGGGCGGCCCTATAGATTTCCTCAAGCATGCCACCAATATTCAGGAGAACAACATAAGCGACAAGGAGGGTGAGCTTTCACTGCTTCAGACCAGCCTTTTGTCCATGGCCATAAACAGATATACCGAGGCGGCAACAGCCGGCGCAGGAGCGGAATATCAGGCTGCATCTTCAGAGGGAGCCAAGAAGTCGGCACTTGAGGGACAAAAGATTGTGGAGGAGACCCACAGGTCAATGCTCCAGTTCCTGATAGAAGCCATGAGGCAGAGGGACACAGCTGCCAATGCACTTGAGTATGTTAACCAGAGGATCAGCATAACCGAGGAACTGTTAAATGATATCCCGGACGACGCCTTCAAGCCGTCTTCCACATCCTCCGTGGAGGCACATCTGGCGTGGCTGCGTGAAGAAGCCCAGAAGATCATCGATTCCGATGAATCCCTTAGAAGTAAGCTTGATGAGCTCATGGCCAAGAAGGAAGCTCTTCAGGAGAAAAGAGATAACTGCCTGGACAACAATGACCTGGCAGGAGCAAGAAAGTATGACGCGCTGATCGCTGCTGTTGACAACGACATCAACAGAGAGGCAGGCGGAGCAGGAGCAGGCGACGGTTCCGGTGACGGATCCGGAGACGGAAGCGGTGGAGCCGGAGACGGTTCAGGTTCAGGATCGGGTTCGGGATCCGGAGACGGAAGCGGTTCAGGCTCCGGAAGCGGTTCAGGCTCCGGAAGCGGCGGATCCGGACAGGACAAGATGGCCGGTGCCCTTGTGGACAAGGCCATGGCCAAGCTGGCAGATGATGCCGCAGCAGACCTTTCCGGTATAGCTGATGCTCTTGCTGAACTGGGAGAAGAGGACAAGCTCAAGGATCTGGCTAACAAGGCAGCAGCCAGCGGAGCTTCAGCAGATACCCTGGCAGGCATCAAGAATGCTCAGGATTCACTGAACGCCGGAAAGACCGGTCCCGATACAGATGCACTTCTGGCACAGCTGGAAGCTCTTTTCGGAAAGAGTCTGGATGATATGAATGAGGATGAGCTGGCAGTGGCAGCAGCCACAATGTCAAGGCTCTCCAGAATGGGAATATCGGCAGCAGATCCACTGACCAAGCGCATCATCAACATGATGCGTCAGAAGAACAACAAGTTCTTATTTAGCCAGTATCCGCAGAACAAGTCCACTGAGTATGTGGATATGAATACCATTTCCAACTGTACGGACTTCAGATATTTTTACGATGATAATAAGGCAACCGCTACCATGACCAAGGGTACAATCGTATATATATTTAAGAGAGGCACAGATGTGATGTACAAACAGACCACAGCCTCCGAAGGAGAGAAGCTCACTGAGAAGATCGCATACAGCGGAGTGGTCTTCCTGGCAGAAGCGGATTCCATGAATTACTTTGGATGTGACGCGGAATATGCATACGGAACGGAATATGCGATCTGCCTTCCTCCTGCCAAGCAGGCGGCAGTAGAGAATTACGTTAAGGAGCTTCAGGAGTACTTTAAAGAATAACAGAAAGGTAATGGTCAATATGGCTGATTATCCTATTATTTCAGACGTAAGTGCATTTATTGTAAAAACCCTGAGGGAGAAGATGTGCCCGGAGCCTATCCCTTCTCCCAACAACATAGAGGTCTCGTCACCTCTGTCACAGGATGTTGACTATCTGGTAGGCCTGTACCTTTACGACATCAAAGAGGATGTGGAGGTAACAAGCCCCAGGTATATACAGAGAGGAAGGGCACAGATCATGAAACCGCCAAGACCATACGCTCTATACTATATGGTCTTTATAAACGGATCCGGCCAGATGGGCCTTAAGGATTCGGATATGCAGAAAATCATTGGTAAAATAGCGCAGATAGTGAACGACAACAGTTCAGTATCACCCAATGAGCTTCAATCCTGGCTCGACACACAGGAACCTCCGATTGTACTGTCTCAGGCGAAGATAAGTCTGGAGGAAAAGGTGCGGGTGTGGCAGGCAATCAACAAGCCCTATCAGATGAGCCTGTTCTACAAGGCGGCCCCCGTGTATCTGTCCAGTGCGGAGACCATCGATACACCTCGTGTATCTGATGCGAGCTTTGAGATTGGAGTAACCGGTGAAGAAAGGGGGTAAAACTAAAAAGTGACAGTAGTGATTTCAGCGAAGTTATCACTTGCGGTAAGGCTTCTTGATACCACAACCGGTAAAGAGCTTACCGAAACGGATGTCCACTTTCTAAAGGACGGGAGATACGTCAATCCCATCAGGAAAGGAAATGGAGTTTACGTCTTCGTGAATATCAGCAGGGAAGAGTTTCCTATGCAGATAGATGCTCGCGGATTCGAACCATGTGACATCGAAGTTGATTTTGACCGGCTGGATCCAAGGCTTCCTATGGCCGATATTTTCATGATACCGTCAGAGAAAAATCGGGTAGGAGGATCAGTACTTAAGATTTGCGGAACCCTTTCCAACCTGGAATATATTGAGGCAGTCAATTTAGACCGCCCAATAGGACTTTTCCACAGCGCACAGTCCAAAAAGGAAGTTCATTCCATGAACCTGCTGCCTGTGCGTGCAGGAGGCGGATGCATGCTTGATACCATAAGCTATGCACTGCTGTCGGAGACGGGAGAGCGCTACGATGTCTTCGAGGTCAAGAAGCAGGAAGCACCGCTTCGCATCATTTTGAAAGGACCTTTGACACAGGAGCACAAGCTCAATGACAAGATTTTCCGGATCATCTATGGTAGAGCCGGTCCTGACGGGAGCTTTGTACTCAAGGTAAGGGATGATTCATCATCTCTTCCACATCTTCTGCACTTCAAGGCAGGTGATGAAGAATACTTCAGACCTGTTGATTTTGCACAGGAGAGCGGAGAGATAGACCTTTTAAAAGATGCAGTAAAGAATGAGCCTTTGACCGGAAAGGAAGAGAGTACAGATGAGTAATCTTGTGACAGCAACCGGAATGGCGATGTGCACCATGGGTACAACCCCTGCACCTATCAAAGTCACCAGTCAGGCCAAGGTCATAGCAGGCGGAAAGCCATGCGGAACGATCCAGGACTTTCAGGGACTTGCCAATGTAGGGCCCTTCGGAATGTGTACATCACTTGCCAATCCTCAGGTGGCAGCAGCCACAACGGCGGCTCTTGGAGTTCTTACTCCTCAGCCCTGTATACCGGCTCCTGCGGGAACCTGGATTCCAACAAAGCCCAAGGTGCTTGTTGGAGGCAAACCCTGTCTTACAAATGATTGCAAACTGATATGCGCTTATGCAGGTCAGATATCAATTACCAATCCCGGACAGGTCAAGGCAACAGCACAGTAAAAACTAAGAAAAGAGGTAAAGTATATGGCAGAGTATTTATCACCAGGCGTATACGTTGAAGAATATGATAACTCTCCACGGAGTATCGAAGGCGTAGGTACAAGTACAGCAGGCTTTATCGGACTGGCAGAGAAAGGACCCATTGAGGGAGCACCTCTTCTTGTAACCAGCATGAGAAGCTTCAAACAGCAGTTTGGCGGTTTCCTTTCAGAGTTTGGCTACGGCGAGTACCGTTACCTGGCAAACAGCGTTGAGCAGTTCTTTGATAATGGCGGAACAAGATGCTACGTAATGCGTGTTGCTCCCAGAGATGCAAAGCCTGCTACAGCAAAAAAAGGAATCCTTGACGTAACAGCATCCAGTCCCGGAACATGGGGCAACAAGATCCAGATCATGCTCTCAACCAATAAGAAGCGTAAGCTCCAGCTTATTGAGAAGACAGATGCAGGATTTATCGCAAAGACTCTTGATGGCTTCAGAGAAGGCGACCTTGTTGAGTTCGAAGGAACCTATACAAGGATCAAGACAATCTTTGACAGAGAGGTAACCTTTGAGGATGAGATCCCTGAAACAGCAGTGGATACAGATATCATTCCCAAGTCTCTTCTTTATCTGGTAACTGTGGATATGTCAGTTCGCTTCGCCGATGACGTTGAGAACTACGCAGAGCTTTCCTTCAATACACAGTCACCCAGATACATCGGTTCAAGACTTGCAGGCAGCGATATCATCAAGGTAGAGGTTGCCCAGCAGGAAACAGCAGGCAATCCTGTTGCAGATATCCTGGGCGAAGACGTTACAGACGGCGTGTTCTTCCTTGAGGGTGGTTCAGACGGATCAGTTTCCAAGGTTGATGCCTCCACCTACATCGGTGAGGACAACGGCCCCGGCAAGAGAACAGGTCTTCAGGCATTCATGGAGAACAACATTGTCAGCATGCTGGCAATGCCCGGAATCACAATTCCCGAGGCTGTAGTTGCTCTGGTTGGCCACTGTGAGAAATTAAGAAGCCGCTTCGCAGTACTGGATATGCCTAAGGAGATGTATAAGACAGCAGATCTTATCGGATACAGACAGATGGTTGATTCCACATACTGCGCTATGTATCATCCATGGATCCAGGTATTCGACAGATCCTCCAACAAGGCTGATTTCATTCCGCCTTCAGGAGCTGTAATGGGTGTTTACTCCAGAACAGATATCGACCGCGGCGTTCACAAGGCACCTGCCAATGAAGTTGTATTCTGTACAGGCCTTTCTGTTAACTATACCAAGGATGAGCAGGATATCCTCAATCCCGAGGGAATCAACCTTATCAGGACACTTCCCGGACAGGGCATCCGTATCTGGGGCGCAAGAACCGCTTCCAGCAACAGTGCATTTAAGTATGTCAACGTCAGAAGACTCTTTATCTTCGTTGAGGAGAGTATCAAGGCCAACACCAACTGGGTTGTATTCGAGCCCAATGATCCTACTCTCTGGCAGAGAGTCAATCTCACAATCTCCAACTTCCTTGACGGACTGTGGAGAAACGGAATGCTGGCAGGCGAATCAGCATCTGAGAGCTATTTCGTAGAGATCGGACCTTCTACAATGACAAGAGACGATATCATGAACGGCAGACTTATCTGCAACATCGGTATTGCACCATCCCGCCCGGCAGAGTTCGTAATCTTCAGAGTAACACAGCACACCTCTGAAGCCGGCGGCGGCGGAGAAGAATAATCAAAAATAGAAAGGAGTCATAGAGTATGGCTACTGGAGCATATGATAATGGTAAAGGCTCAGCCTATCCATTAACCAAAATGAATTTCCTCGTGACTGTTGATACCATTGCAGGAACTGCTGCTTTTTCAGAGGTCACAGGTATCGAGGCAACTGTTGATGTTATTGAGTTCCGTCAGGGCAATTCCGGATCACTGGCACCTGTTAAGATCCCAGGACTTGTAAAGCACGGTAATGTTACACTGAAGATGGGCTACATCGTATCAAGTCCATTCAAGACATGGATCATGGAGTGTGTCAGCGAGATGCGTGGCCAGATTCCTCGTCAGAACGTTACTATCGAGCTCATCGATATTAACTCCGGTGCACCCACATCAGTTGTTACCTCTTCACAGGGAGCAAGACAGTGGACACTGACCAATGCCTGGGTTACCAAGTACACAGCACCCGATATGGATGCCAAGAACAGCGATGTTGCTATTGAGACAGTAGAGATCGCATACGAGGAGCTTGTAATTCCCAACTAAAAAAGCTTTACGTGCTTTTAGGGCGCAGGAGATCATTCTCCTGTGTCCCATAAAGAATATAAAGCAAAATTACAGGAGGAATGTATGGAAACAATTTATGATTTTACACTTCCAAAGGGGTATATGGACGGAGCAGGCAATCTTCACAGAAAGGGCAGAATGAGACTTGCCACCGCAGGGGATGAGATATCAGCCACAAGGGACCCGAGAGTTTTGGCCAATCCCTCATATCTTACGATAGTTATTCTCAGCAAGGTTGTGACAGAGCTTGAAGGAATGGATGCGGTTACCGCAACCACCATAGAGCAGCTCTTTACAGCCGATCTGGCATTTTTACAGGACATGTATCAGAGGATCAACGATGTTGAGCCTCCCACA
>JAEEGL015829971.1_pt1 | contig 16264 bp, 16 predicted proteins | sample 9134231 | NCBI WGS metagenome assembly JAEEGL01 (sample SAMN16246548, study PRJNA631951) | gut metagenome | biome: gut microbiome; feature: rumen; material: fiber-attached | host: Bos | place: Iran: Karaj | collected 2018-10
AAACAGGTTCAGTATTAAACGAAATTCGTATTGATACATGCTCTAATTGCCATCCATTCTATACTGGTAAGCAAGCATTCACTCAAGCTGATGGACGTGTTGAAAAGTTCAACAAGCGTTATGGCTTAAAGAAGTAATTGATATTGAAGAACTCATAAAAATGAGTTCTTTTTTTTGTCTTTATGAAAGTAATTTATAACGCATTTTCATATTCGTTTTCAATTTTTATTATGTTATAATAAAAGCATAGATTAAAGCGATTAAGGAGAGGTGCTTTTTATGAACTATTATGAGGGGAAAAGAGGCTGGGTTGAGTGCATCACTGGCCCTATGTTTGCAGGTAAAACAGAAGAATTAATGAGAAGAATCAAGAGAATGGAGCTTGCAGGAAAGAATTATTTAATCTTCAAGCCTTCTATTGATGATAGATATAGCGATTGTATGATTGTTTCACATAATAAGAAATCTATGAAAGCTATTAGTATTGAGCACGGAAGTGAGATAAAAAGACATTTAAAGAAAAATACTCAAGCTATCGTTATTGATGAGGTTCAATTCTTTGATGAATCATTTGTTAAATATTTAAAACAATATGCAGACCTAGGATATAGAGTAATTTGTGCAGGTCTAGATACTAACTTTAGAGGAGAGCCTTTTGGAACTATTGGAAATATTTTAGCAATTAGTGATGAGGTAGTTAAGCTTACTGCAATTTGTACATGCTGCGGAGGAGTTGCTACTAGAACTCAAAGAATTATTGATGGAAAGCCAGCTTATTATAATGATCCTATTATTTTAGTTGGTGAAATGGAATCATATGAAGCAAGATGTAGAGATTGCCATATTGTATTAGAGGGCGATGAAAAATCTAATGGATAATGATACGAAATATATGCGGGAGGCTTTAAAAGAAGCCAAAAAAGCATATTCAATAAATGAAATACCTGTAGGATGTGTTATTGTATATAACGATAAAATAATTGCTAGAGGCTATAACAGAAGAGAAAAAGATAATTTAGCTATTTCTCATGCTGAAATAGTAGCAATTAATAAAGCATCTAAGAAATTAAAATCATGGAGATTAGAAGATTGTAAGATGTATGTAACTCTAGAGCCTTGTGTAATGTGCTCAGGAGCTATTATTCAATCTAGAATTAAAGAAGTTATTTATGGTGCTAAAGATTATAGATTTGGCTGTCATAAAAGCTTAATTAATCTATTTGATGTTGATTTTAATCATAAGGTAATTGTTAAAGATTCAGTATTAGAAGATGAATGCTCAAGTTTGATTTCTAACTTCTTTAAAGAATTAAGAGAAAACAAAAATTAACTTGAAAATATAATGTCTATATGCTAGAATTTTAATTGTCCTTAGCCAATTGTCTGCTGTGAACCAGGTCAGGTCAGGAATGGAGCAGCCTTAAGCGTGTGGGTGATGTGGTTAAGGCGCCTAATTAAGTATTTTAAGACCTTCGGGTCTTTTTATTTTATAATGATAATAATCAAAAGAAATAAAATATTAATACTTTTTTTCAAAAAAATATTGACTGATAAAAAAAGCAGAAATATAATAGAGACATAAATGTTATAAACCAATGAGAAGGGTGTAAGATTTACTTAGCGCATTCCAAGAGAGTTAGTGGTGGTGAGATGCTAGCAAAGAGCGGATTTAAATCGTGGACCTTCGAGGGCAAGGCGAATATAGTAGCCTGAGCCGGGTGCTCCCGTTACAGAGCAGGGGTGTGATGGCACTCTGTTTTGAGAGGTTGCTTTATTGGCAGCAAATTAGGTGGTACCGCAGGTAATTTTTATGCTTGTCCTAGTGATGAACTAGGATAAGCATTTTTTTTATTTAGGAGGACAAGAAAATGAAACCAGAATTAGAAGAATTAAAAGTTTATAAGGATTACAATTTAGTACCGGTTTATGAAGAATTACTAAGTGATTCAACTACACCACTTAATGTGCTAAGAAATATAAAGGAAATAAGTGAACAATTCTATTTATTAGAATCAGTTGATCCTTCAAAATTCTCAAGATATTCTTATTTAGGCTATAATCCAATCCATAAAATATCTTGTAAGGATAATATAGTTAAGATTGATGGAAATGAATTCTATTCTGAAAAACCAATCGAAGAAATCTCTAAGGTATTAAAGGATTATAGAGCTCCAAAGATTAATGGCTTACCTCCATTTTGCGGTGGATTCGTTGGATATTTCGCATATGATTCATATAAATATTTAGAACCAAAGCTTGTCTTAAAAAGTAAGGATAATGCTAAATTTAATGATTATGAATTATTAATGTTTGATAAAGTAATATGCTTCGATGCATTTAAACAAAAATTAATTATTATTTGTAATATTCATACTAATAATTTAGAAGAAGAATACGCAAATGCTAAGAAGAATATTGAAGATATAAAGAAATTAGTATTAAAGGCTCCAAATATTAAGCCTGAAAAGGTAAAAATTATTAAGAAGCCTGAATCAATAGATACTAAAGAAGAATATACAGAAAAATTATTAAAGATTAAAAAGCATATTTATGATGGAGATATTTTCCAATGTGTATTCTCTAGAAGACTAAAGGGACAAATAGAAGGTTCATTATTTGAAGCTTATAGAAATCTAAGAAGCATAAACCCATCTCCATATATGTATTATTTAAAGAGTAATGATATTGAAATCGCTGGTTCTTCACCTGAGACTCTAGCAATGAAAACTGATGATACAGTAATGACATTCCCTATCGCAGGATCTAGACCTAGAGGAAAGACAGAGGAAGAGGATGTACATAATGAATTTAATCTATTAACAGATGAAAAAGAATTAGCAGAGCACAATATGCTAGTTGATTTAGGTAGAAATGATGTTGGTAGAGTATCAGAATTTGGTTCTGTTAAGGTATTAGAATATATGAAAGTATTAAAATATTCTCATATTATGCATATAGCCTCAACAGTAATTGGAAAAGCTAGAGAAGATGTTAATTCATTAGATTGTCTTCAATCAATCCTACCTGCAGGTACATTATCAGGTGCACCAAAGCTTAGAGCTTGTCAAATAATTGATGAGCTAGAGGTTGAAAGAAGAGGAATTTATGGTGGTGCCCTAGGTTACATTGATTTTACAGATAACATGAATATGTGTATTGTTATTAGAACAATAGTTAAGAAAAACAAAGATGTATATTTACAGGCTGGTGGAGGAATCGTTATGGATTCTGATCCAGAAAGTGAATTTATTGAAACAAAAAATAAAGCGATGGCTCCATTCAAGGCGCTTGAAATGTCAGGAGGTAAATAAGATGGTATTATTAATTGATAATTATGATTCATTTTCATATAACCTATATCAATTTATCGGAACTATTGATAGTGATATTAAGGTTATTAAAAATGATGAAATGACTGTTGAAGAAATTATAAAATTAAATCCAACACACATCGTTTTATCTCCAGGTCCAGGAAGACCAAAGGATAGTGGAATAATTGAAGATGTTGTAAGAAACATTCATAATATTCCTATTTTAGGAGTATGCCTTGGACATCAAGCAATTTGTGAAGTATTTGGATTAGATATCATTAATGCTAAAAAGATTTGTCATGGTAAATCAGATGTAGTAAAAATTGATACATCATCTAAATTATTTGAAGGATTAAGTGAACAAATTAAAATTGCTAGATACCATTCATTAATTGGTAGTGGCGAGTCAAGTGAATTAAAGATTACAGCTAGAAATAATGATAATGAAATAATGGCTGTAGAACATGTTAAATATCCAATTTATGGATTACAATTCCATCCTGAAAGTATATTAACACCTAAGGGTATGGCAATATTAAAAAATTTTTTTGAAATAAGATAAGAGGGAAAAGATATGAAAGAGTTATTAGTTAAGCTAACAGAAGGTAAAGATTTAACAGAACAAGAAATGTTCAGTGCAATATTAATGATAATGAAAAATGAGGTAGACCCTGCAATGACAGGTGCATTCCTTACAGCATTATCAATTAAAGGTGAAAAGCCAAATGAAATTGTAGGTGCAGTTAAGGCAATGATCGAGGTTGCAGAAATTATTGATCCAGGCTATGATGTCCTAGATATCGTAGGTACAGGAGGAGATAGATCATTTTCATTTAACATTTCATCAGTATCAAGTATCGTTATTGCTGCTGCAGGTGTAAAGGTTGCAAAGCATGGTAATAGAAGTGTATCTTCTAAATGTGGTTCAGGAGATTTATTTGAGGCTTTAGGAGTAAAATTTGATTTCGCAGCAAAATATGCAAAGCCAGTATTAGATAAGGCAGGAATAGTATTCCTATTCGCTCCTGTTTATCACCAGGCAATGAGATTTGTTGGACCAATTAGAAAAGCATTAGGTATTAAAACTATTTATAATATTATGGGACCATTAATCAACCCAATGAACGCATCACATATGGTTTTAGGTGTTTATAAAAAAGAATTAGTAAGACCTGTTTGTGAGGTGTTAAAGAAGAAAGGTTTAAAGAGTGCAATGGTAGTATATGGCTTAGATGGCGTTGATGAATTATCAATGGCAGCTAATACATATGTTGCAGAATTCTGTAATGGTGGAGATATCATTGAATATGAATTAAATCCAAGGAATTATGGATTCAATTTATGTAAGCATGAGGACCTAATTGGTGGTACTCCAGAGGAAAACAAGCAAATTGCATTAGACATCTTAAATGGTGTAAAGGGACCAAAGAGAGACGTTATTGTTTTAAATAGTGCATGTGCAATACATGTTGCTACAGGAAGAACTATCAGTGAGTCTATTGAGCTTGTTAATAATGTTATCGACAGCAAGAAGGCTCTTGAAACATTAAATAAGCTTGTAGAGGTTACAAATGATATTAGATGATATTGTAAGAGATAGACAAAAGGATTATGAAAAAATAATTCAACAAAAGCCTATCGAAGAATTAAAAAAACAAATTAAAATAGATGATAATCCTAAATATGTATTTTATGATTTATTTAAGAATAAGGATTTTATCTTTATTTGTGAATGTAAGCATAAATCACCATCAAAAGGAATTATTAAAGAGGATTATAATTATTTAGAAATAGCTAAGGAATATGAAAAAAATGGGGCAGATGCTATTAGCTGCCTTACAGAACCTAATTATTTTTTAGGTGATGATAATCATTTAATAAATATTAAAAAGGAAGTAAGTATTCCTGTATTAAGAAAAGATTTCATTTTTTCTGAATATCAAATATATGAATCAAAGCTAATAGGTGCTGATTTAATATTATTAATTTGTGCAATCCTAGATTTTGATACATTATCTAATTATTTAAAGCTAGCACATAAGCTAGGATTATCTTGCTTAGTTGAAACACATAGCGAAGAAGAAATCGAAATGGCTATTAAGGCTGGTGCTAAGGTAATTGGTGTTAATAATAGAAATTTAAAGGATTTCTCAGTTGATAATTCATTAGCTAAAAGCTTAAGAGAAAAATATAAAGATATTATTCTTATTTCTGAAAGTGGAATTAAGGATAGTAATGATGTTAAGGAAATAAAAAAAGCTGGATTAAATGGAGTTTTAATCGGTGAAGCATTAATGAAATCTAATAATATTGGAAAGACATTAGAGGAATTTAAAAAATGCTAATTAAATTTTGCGGCTTAAGAAGAATTGAAGATATTAAATATTCTAATGAATTAAAGCCTGATTTTGTTGGATTTGTCTTTGCAAAAAGTAAAAGACAGGTTACAATTGAAGAAGCTTTATTATTAAAATCTAAGCTAGATAAGAATATTAAGGCTGTAGGAGTATTTAAAGATGATGATATTGAATTAATTAAAAATGTAGTTAATAATAACATCATTGATTTAATACAGCTACATGGAAAAGAAGATGATGAATATATTAAAAGAATAAAGGAATTTACAAATCTTCCAATTATCAAGGCATATAGAGATAGTAAATATGCTACATATTCATTATTTGATAATATTAATCCTGGCTTAGGCGAGGTATTTGATTGGAATACAATTAAAACAACAAAGCCTTTCTTCTTAGCTGGCGGAATTAATATAGATAACATAGATGATGCCATGAAGCTTAATCCATATTGTATAGATGTATCAAGTGGTATTGAAAAAGATGGATTTAAGGATTATGATAAGATGGCAGAATTATTAAAGAGGTGTAGAGATTATGAGTAATACTAAATTTGGTGAATTTGGTGGACAATATATACCAGAAACATTAATGAATGCAGTGCTTGAATTAAATCAAGCATATGAAAAATATAAAAATGATCCTGATTTTTTAAAGGAATTAGATGATCTATATAGAGAATATGCTAATAGACCATCAAGATTATATTATGCAGAAAAGCTTACTAAGGAATTAGGTGGAGCTAAGATTTATTTAAAAAGAGAAGATCTAAACCATACTGGTAGCCATAAGATTAATAATTGTCTTGGTCAAATTCTTTTAGCAAAGAAAATGGGAAAGAAAAGAATCATTGCTGAAACAGGTGCTGGTCAGCATGGTGTTGCCACAGCAACTGTATGTGCCCTAATGGGAATGGAATGTGAAATCTTTATGGGTGAAGAGGATACAAAGAGACAAGCATTAAATGTATTTAGAATGGAATTGCTTGGAGCTAAGGTTCATCCTGTAAAGAGCGGAACAAGAGTTCTTAAGGACGCAGTTAATGAATGTATGAAGGAATGGAGTAATAGATGTGATGATACATTATATTTATTAGGATCTGTAATGGGACCACATCCATTTCCAACAATCGTACGTGATTTCCAATCAATAATCTCTAAAGAAATAAAAGAGCAAATGCATGAAAAGGAAGGAAGAAACCCAGATATGGTTATTGCTTGTGTTGGTGGTGGATCTAACGCTATGGGTGCATTCTATAATTTCATTGATGATAAAGAGGTAGAGCTTGTTGGCTGTGAGGCAGCAGGATTAGGTGTTGATAGCGGTAAAACAGCAGCCACAATAACAACTGGTAAGGTTGGTATCTTCCATGGTATGAAATCATTATTCTGCCAAAATGAATATGGCCAAATTGATGAAGTATATTCAATTTCTGCCGGATTAGATTATCCTGGTATCGGACCAGAACATGCATATTTAAATTCAATTGGTAGAGCTAAATATGTACCTATTACAGATAAAGAAGCAGTTGATGCATTCCTAAGATTATCAAAAACTGAAGGTATTATTCCTGCAGTTGAATCATCTCACGCGCTTGCTTATTGTTTAAAGGTTGCACCTACTATGAGCAAGGATAAGATTATTGTAGTTAATCTATCTGGTAGAGGAGATAAGGATTGTGCTTCAATAGCTAGATATTTGGGGGTTCAAATCGATGAGTAGTTTCAAAGATGTATTTAAGAAAAAGGCCTTTATAGGCTTTATTACAGCTGGTGACCCAAATTTAGAGTCAACTGAGCGTTTTATAGATAAGATGATTGAAGCAGGAACATCATTAATCGAAATCGGTATTCCATTTAGTGATCCTATTGCTGAAGGTAGTGTAATTACTAAGGCTGATATTAGAGCCTTAGCTTCAGGAACAACAACTGATAAAATATTTGATATGATCAAAAATGTCAGAAAAAAGCATCCTGATTTTCCACTTGTATTTATGACATATGTTAATCCAGTATTCTCATATGGCTATGATAGATTCTTCAAAAAAGCACAAGAATTAAATATGCTAGGTATAATTATTCCTGATATGCCAATTGAAGAAAAAGATGAGGCAGCAAATATTGCTAAAAAATATAATCAAGAGGTTATATCTTTAATTGCCCCTACAAGTGATGATAGAATCAAAAAAATCGCATCTAAATCAAGTGGATTCATTTATCTAGTATCATCAATGGGTGTTACTGGTATGAGAACTGAATTTAAAACTGATTTAAATAAGATAGTAACAGAAATAAAGAAATATACAGATACTCCAGTAGCTATTGGCTTTGGTATTTCAAATCCAGAACAAGCTAAAAAGATGGCAAGCATCTCTGATGGTGTAATTATCGGCTCTGCAATAGTAAGAATTATTGAAGAGCACGGAACTGATGCCGCAGATTATGTATATGATTTCTGTAAATCAATTGTTGATGCTATAAACTAATAGAAAAAATAGACACCTCGTGTGTCTTTTTTCTTTTCTTTTTTAGATAATATTGTTATAATTTAGGTAGTTCATTTATTGGAGATTTTATTATGATAAAGATTTATGGAAAGAATTGTTTTTATGAAGCAATAAGAGCTAAGGCTCCATTAATAAAGGTATTCCTTTTAGATTCAATTGTTAAAAAGGATAAGAATATTATAGATATTTTAAATAAGAACAATTATCCATATGTTCTTTTGAATAAAGATAAAATGGATAGAGAATTTGGTCCATCTAATCAAGGCTATGGTGCTTATAGAGAGGACTATAAGATTTATGATGATGACTATATTGATATTATTCCAGAAAAGGGTGGAAGAATATTAATATTAGACGGTATTCAAGATCCCCATAATCTAGGTGCTATTTTAAGAAGTGTTGACGCTTTTAGCTATGATTTAGTAATCCTACCTAAAAATCGTTCAGCATACATTAATGAAACAGTAGCCCATGTTTCAACAGGCGCTATTGAATATGTAAATATAGCTTATGTTAATAGCTTATTAACACAAATAACTAGATTACATGAAAAGAATTATTGGATATTAGGTACTGATGCAAAGGGAACAACTAAAACTGAAGACATTGATAAATCATTAAATCTAGCAGTAATCATTGGTTCTGAAGGATTTGGTATGTCTAAAACATTAGTTAAGCAAAGTGATTTTTTAATTACTATTCCTATGACAGGTCATGTGAATAGCCTTAACGCATCTGTATCAACAGGTATTGTACTAAAAGATTTAAAGAAGGAAATTGAATAATTATAGAAATTACAAGGGTTATAATGATTATGAATTAATCTATTTAATCAAGGAAGGTAATGAATCAGCTTTAAATTTCTTTTTTGCAAAATATGAAAAATATATACAAAAAATAGTACGTACGTTTTACCATCAAAACGATGAATATAAAATGGATGATTGTATGCAGGAAGGAAGAATTGCATTATATGAATGTATTTATAAATATAATGAGGATTCTCAAACATCATTCTTTTCATTTTTTACAGTTGTTTTAAAAAGAAAATTTATTAAATTGTTACAATATGATACCAAAACTCATTACATATTATGTGAGGATGCGGTAATAGATTATCTTCCAAGAAGAAACGAAATGAAGCTAGATGGAAAATTATTCTTTAATGAGAAATTAAAGATAGATATTTTCAATAGCTGTATAATTGGCGATAAATCATTAAATGATTTCGCCAAAGAAAATAAAATGTCATATCATAAGCTTTATTACATCTATAAAAAGATGATAGAGGAATTAAAGGAAACATTTTAATTTACATTTAAAAATCGTTATTGACACCAATTATAATTTTAATTATAATATTTATAGACCTTGGAATAAAAGGTTTTTTATTTTGGATTAATATTATAAAATATCATGCTACAAAATGATAAAAAAGATTGGAATGATATAATGAGAAAAAAAGTAATATTAGTTTGTGAAGAATGTTTAAGTAGGAATTATACAACAACTAAAAATCCCGCAAAGACAAATGAGAGATTAGAAATGAAGAAGTTTTGTCCTACATGTAATAAATATACAATTCATAAGGAAACTAGATAAGGAGAGACAATATGGCTGAAGAGAAAGATTTAGTTGAAACTAAAGACGAAAAAGAAGAGCAATCTAGTGAACAAATTCGTGATGAAGTTGAAAAGAAAATAAGAAAAGAAATTGAGAAGAAGCAAGAAAAGCAAGAAACAATGGGCTTCTATCGTATTGCTGAATACCTAAAGACTGAGCACAAATGGGAAAATTACCTATTCGTATTCGTATCATTAGTTGTTATGGTACTTGGTGGTATGATTTTAGCAGGAAGCTTAGTAGTTAGAGATTCATTCCCATTAATTGGTAAGCATCCAGTTGCTTTCGCATGGATTTTAATGGGTATTGCATTTATCGCATTAATTTATTCTCTATATCCATTCTTCAAACCAGCATTCCCTGAGTTTAAGAAAATCACTTGGTTAACATTTGCTAAATTCGTGGGTGATTCAATAAGAGTATTCTTATTTATTGCTATTTTTGTATTACTATTCATTTTATATGATAGCTTAATTACAGGATTATTAAGATTAATTCTTTAGTTTGAGGAGATAATTATGAAAAGATGGTATATTGTAACAACATATTCTGGATATGAAAATTCAGTTATGGATGACTTATTAAGAAGAAGAGAAACATTAAACATGCAAGATCAGATTTATCAGGTATTAGTTCCTGAAGAATCTGTAGAAGTTACTGATAAAAAGGGTAAGAAGAAGATTAAAGTAAACAAGCTATATCCTGGTTATGTTTTCGTTGAGATGGAAGTTGAAGGCGAAATGGATGAGCAATTATGGTTTAACGTAAGAAATACACCAAAGGTTACAGGTTTCTTAGGCTCATCAGGTTCAGGAACAAAGCCAATTCCAGTACCAGTTGCTGAAATGGATGGCATTTTAAAGAGACTTGGTATGGCTACTAAACCAAAGATTGATGTATCAGTTGGAGATAAGGTTGAATTAACAGGTTCATTCAAGGATACTGTTACTGAGGTTATCGCAGTTAATACAGAAAAGGAAACTGTTACTGTATTAGTTGAAATCCTTGGTCGTGCTACTAACCTAGAGCTTCCAATTAGTGAAATTAAGAAAATTGACTAATAAAAAATAGGGATTTACACAATCCCTTTTTTCTTTTGAATGCTGATTTAAAGCGTTTTTGTTGACAGTTGCTATCAATAATATTATAATAATATTATACATAAAAATGCCCTTTTTGCACAAAAACGGGAAAATTTGAACGTAAACTTGCTATTTTGGCTTTGGCCTTACGATATAAAAATTAACTTCTTTTAGGGAGGATATTATGAGAGTAAGAGATTTAAGATGGTACATTCTTACTAGTATTATCATCATAATTTCATATGCCGCTATTTCGTTCTGTTACTATCTATCCATTAAAAATGGTATGGTAGAAAACTCAATGAAGGCAATATCACAAGAGGTTGCTGAAGGAAGAGCAGCTTTAGTGCAAGAAACAGTTAATACATATTATGATATGTTTATCAATGATAATACAGATAAAATATATAAAGATGGTTCTTCTGATAATGACAAAGAGTCAAAAGTATATATGCCATATGTTACTGCTGAAAAGGGTCAAATCTTTGAGGTTTGTGAATTCCAATTTAGCTTAACTGAAAAGATGTCTAATTTTGACGCTGACGTTGCAAAAGTAGTTTTATCAAGAGATCAAACATTTAATGCTGTAAAGCGTAACAGAGATGATTCAATTGGTAAACCACTTGATACAAGATATTATTTTTATTTCCAAAAACCTATCTCTGCAGCATCTGCAGCAATTTTATATCAATATCAAAATCCAAATAATCCTGATGAAATGATTACTGATACAATCCCATCAGATTCATCTAAGATTATGTTAACATGTAGAGTACCTGCATCAACAATTTTTGGATTAGTTGATTCAGCTAAATTAAAAGCTGGTGAGGATAATACAGAAGCAATTATTGAAACAGATACAACTGTTCCATTCTCAAATTCTGAATCACAAGCTAATGATTATACATTATTCGCATTTGAAGGAAAAGAAGAATATATCATGTATTCTTCAAAAACATTAACACAAGGTGAAAACATAAGACCAGCATCTCTAGTTGATGATGAAGAATTTACTTCTTATTTCAAAGAAATAACAGTTGCTGGATCTAAGGTTAGTGTTCTAAACAAGATTTATAAGGTTAATAATAAATCAAGCGTTGTAACTGCATTCCAAATGCCAGATATTAAATTCTATACTGAAGATGGTACATTTATTAACGATACATATGTTGCAACTGTAATTCCAACATCAAGTGCAATTTTAGGTTCAGCATGGGTAATCCAACAAGCATTAATTTTATTCTTTGCTGGAATAATCGTTATGGTTGCTATGCTATTCCTAATGATTTTAGGTGTTAGAAGATCATCTCAATTATTAAGAGCTGACCGTCACTCTACAGAAGCAACTAAGGCTATCGTTATTAGAATTGACAAGGAAGGTAAGGTTATATTTACAAACCAAACTTTCAAACAAGTTTATGGTGTTAATAGACTATTCAATGTTGATGATTTTATTGATGTTCAAACTAAAGAGCCAATTATTAATACAATTCAACAAAATAAAGCATTCGAGTGTGAAATTTCTGATAGTGATGGAAATACTAAATATTTAAATCTATCTCCATTATATATTTCAAGAAGCTACTATCTAATGGGTACTGAAATTACTCAGGATTACAACAGAAGAAAGCATCTAGAAATAATGAGTGGTAAGAACGAATATACAAACCTAGAAAATGGATTTATGTTAGCAAACCAATTTGAATCCATTATTGAAAATAATGCAGGCTATGATATTGCGTTTGTAGAATACAATATCTTCAAATATGAAGAGATTATCGGTGTATTCGGTCAAACAAGCTTCGTTGCATTATTAAATGAATTCTTATCTATATTAAAGAACCAATATGGTGATTTAAAGATTTATCATGTTACAGATGCTAAATTCTGGATTGTTTACCCTAATACTGATATTAATGTAATCATTGAAAGCATTAATAAGACATTAGAGGTATTCCAAAGACCTATTACAATTAAGCAAAACAATATTTATGTTAATACAAAGGTAGTTGTTTATAACTATAAGCATTCTAATGATGCTGATGTTATAATGGACGATGAAAAGAAAGTAACTTTATCTGATATTAGAACTAAGATGGACTTAGCTTATCGTAATATCAAGAACTTAACAGGTAGAGATTATGTAGTTTATGATCCTAAGATGGATGCTGTTATCCTTGCCGCAGAAGAAATGGAAAAGGATATTGAAACAGGTCTATTTAATCATGAATTCGAAATGTATCTACAACCTCAATTCGATATTGTTAATAACAAGATTGCTGGATTTGAGGCATTAATTAGATGGCATAATCCAAAATATAAGGATAAATCTCCTCAAATATTCATCGAATTAGCTGAACAAAGAGGACATATGCTTGATATTGGTAGATTTGTTATCACTGAAAGCTTCAAGATTGCAAAGAAGCTTGAACCATATGGTATTCACGTATCTGTTAATATTTCTCCAGTACAATTATTACAGGTAGGTTTCGTACAACAATTAATAGATGAATTCCAAAAGCTAGATTTAAATCCAGGTAGTGTTGCAGTAGAAATTACAGAAACATTGTTAATGGGTAACTTCCAGCTAGTTACTGAAAAACTAAAGATCCTAAAGGAAAAAGGATTCTCAATCCACCTTGACGACTTTGGTACAGGTTATTCATCTATGTTATATTTAAAGGATTTACCTGTTGACACTATTAAGATTGATAAAGAGTTCACTAAGCATATTGAAACAAGTAAGGTTAGTGAAGCAATTGTTAAGACAATTTGTAATTTAGGTACATCTTTACAATTAGGTATTATTTGTGAGGGTGTTGAAACTCAAATCCAATCTGATATGATTAAGAAATTTGGTTGTCGTATAATTCAAGGTTATTTAATTGGTAAGGCTATGCCTTATGAAGAAGCAGTTGAATTAATTGAAAAATACGCCAATAAGAGATAGGGAGGATATTATATATGTATATATTAGCCAATGAAATACCTGATGGTGTTGCAATACTATTAATGTTTGTTGCATTACTAATTACAATTGGTCTTGGTTTCTTATTTTTCTGGTTAATTAAGAGAAACATGGAAAAAGAGAAAGAAGAGTCTGAGGTAATTATTGAAGATGCAGTAACAAAAAGACAAATGGAAGACTCTATTGTTCAATACATTAAGAAGGTTGACCGTTTCGGTGCTTTAACATTACTTTATGTTGATATTGATGGTTTCGCAGATTTAAATGAAGTATTTGGTAGAGAAGCATGTGACCAAATCTTAAAGGAAACTGCAACTAGAATTATTAGAGTTTTACCTTATAAGGCATCTTTATGTCGTTATGTTAATGATGAATTCTTAATCTTCATCAAGGATGAGGATAATAAGGCTAGAATTGAAAAATTAGCAAATCAAATTAACGAAGTTATTAATAATCCTTACCAAATTCTTGTTGGTGAGCAAATTAAGCTTTCTGCCTCAATTGGTATCGTTACATACCCAATTGCTGGAGATACTTTCGAAGCATTATATAATAACTTATTATTAACTACATACGTTTCTAAGCGTGATGGTGGTAATAAATTTACTGACTTCTATGCATCTATTGGTGACGAAGAAACTTCTAATATGGAATACTTCCAAGAAGTTAAGGGCGCTATCCAAAGAGATGAGTTTACTCTTTACTATCAACCAATTATCGATCTTGAAAATAATATTATTCAAGGTTGCGAATGTCTAATGCGTTGGAATCACCCAGAAAAGGGTGTTCAATCACCAGCAACATTCTTAAAGGTATTAGAGCAATCAGGAGATATTGCATGGGTAGGTAGATGGGGTCTTCAAGAAATGATTAAGACTCATGATATGCTAGCTCAAAAGTTCCAAGAAATTCCACTTAGATTCTCACTTAACTTATCAACTAAGCAGTTACTAGATCCAGATCTAGCAAATACATTTATTGATATTATTAATAAGGCAAATGCTAAGCCTGAAAATTATATGCTTGAAATTTCTGATTTCATGATGCTAGAAAAGATCGCTGTTATCAGAACTAACGTATATAAGCTAAGAGACTTCGGTTTCAAGATTGCAGTCGATGGTTTCGAGGTTGATGGTCAATCTGTTCAAGTTATCCAACGTGCTCCAGTTGACGTAATTAAGCTTGGTAGAAACTTCTTAAAGGATGTTGAAAATAACTTCATGAAAGAGCGTCTACTTGAAATCTTAGTTAAATTCGCTACAGAAAATAACCGTACATTAATTTCAGAGGGAGTAGAAACTCCTGAAATCGCTAAGTACGTTAAGGATCAAAATGTATTCCTAGAGCAAGGTTACCTATTTGGTAAGCCTATGAGTAGCGAAGGCTTCAATGAATATCTAGAGAAACATCAATATAGAGTTATCCTTGAAGACGTTACAAATATCGAAGATACAGAAAAGATCATGCGTATGGTTGGTGCTGATAAGCAACAAACTACAGTTGATGAAGATGAATTATCTGCAGAAGAATTCTTAAATCAAACAGTTCAATCTAATAGAACTGAAGAGACTGAAACAGATGAAGAAGAAGTTTCAGGCGAGAATGGCTTTGAAGATTTCTTAGATGATAATAATTAATAATTAGCTCCTTCGGGAGCTTTTTATTTGCCAAAAAATAGCATTTATTTTTAATATTTATAATATTAAATAATAAAAAGCATATAATAAGGTTGAATAGTATAGATAAAAATGCTAAAATATCAGTATCACAGTAGTAAAAAAAACACATATATTTACTAAAAAATGACAAATTTGTATTTGTTGTGTAAAATTAGTAATAAATCGTGTAAGTATGAATTTGATTTTTTATCGTTTCAAAATTATAATAATGGTGTAAAAAGCAAAACTAGAGTAATCTAGTGACGCAAAGCTAAAGGGTCCCTAGTGGATAGCCAGTTGCCACAATAAGGGGTCTGTGGCAGCTTTTTTGATTTTTAGAAAACGATTAAAAACAATTAAGAAGGGGTGGAACGGATAAATGAAAACAATAGTATCTCTTTTCCATAATAAGGTATTCAAATTCGGACTGTTATTCGCATTGTTCGTTACAGCCGCTTTGATAGCCATAGCAATGATTCTAGGAAAAGAATCTGGATATTTCACAATTAGAGTTCAAAATGGTGATGCCTTAAAGAGTATCGCATTATCTCTAGATCCGGACAATGAAAAAGACTATACAACTGGTTTGGATGCGAAAGCAATTGACGATTTCGACCAAACATCTCCAGCTTATCTATTCGCAAATCAATTCGCAAAGATTGGTGAGCTACACAGAGAAAGAGGAGACATAAGCTTCGATAAGACTTATGGTTATTCATTCTACATCGTAAATACAACATCAAACTTCCAGGATGTAAC
>JAEEGL010989941.1_pt1 | contig 16263 bp, 11 predicted proteins | sample 9134231 | NCBI WGS metagenome assembly JAEEGL01 (sample SAMN16246548, study PRJNA631951) | gut metagenome | biome: gut microbiome; feature: rumen; material: fiber-attached | host: Bos | place: Iran: Karaj | collected 2018-10
AGACCGGATGCGGCATATCGTCAATCCCTTCGGCCGCTGGGCCGTGTGTGCGGTACTGCTGGGTGTGCTGATCTTCCTGTTCCCGCCGCTGTACGGCGAGGGCTACAGTTCGCTGACCCTGATGCTCAACAACGACCCGAGCTCGGTACCGTCGGTCTTTGGTGATTCGCTGCATGCAAGCCCCTGGCTGTTCCTGCTTTATTTTGCCGCCATCATGCTTTTCAAGGTTTTCGCCACGGCCTTTACCAATGCCGGGGGCGGTGTGGGCGGTACCTTCGGTCCCACGCTGGTGACGGGCGGACTGGCCGGTTTCGTGGTGGCCCGTTTCATCAACCTGCTGGGCTTTGCTGCCGTGCCGGAGGCCAATTTCGTACTGGTGGGCATGGCGGGACTGATGGCCGGGGTGATGCAGGCCCCGATGACGGCCATCTTCCTGATTGCCGAGATTACGGGCGGCTATGAACTGCTGATTCCCCTGATTGTATCGGCCACGGTGAGCTACGGCACCATCCGTATTTTCGAGCGCTATTCGATCTATACCAAGCGGATCGCCGCGCAGGGAGAACTCCTGACCCACGACAGCGACCAGGCCGTGCTGACCCTGCTCAAGACCTCCGAACTGGTGGAGCGCGATTTTACCACTGTCTGCTATACGGATACCCTGGGTACTTTGGTACAGGCCATTTCCAACTCCCGGCGCAACCTCTTCCCCGTGCTCGACGAGCAGGGGCGTTTCCAGGGCATCGTGACGCTCGACGACGTGCGCCAGCTGATGTTCGACCGGGCCAGCTACGACAAAATCAAGATGTTCAATATCATGAAAAGCTCCCCGGCTTTCGTCTACCTCGACGAGAAGATGGAGAGCGTGATGGAAAAATTCGAGTCGACCCAGGCATGGAACTTGCCGGTGCTCGACGACGAGAACAAATATCTGGGGTTCGTGTCGAAGAGCAAGATCTTCTCTTCGTACCGCGACCAGCTCAAAGCCGTTTCCGATGAATAAACTGTATGTCAATCATATTGCCGGCCAACTGGAGACAGCTGCCTGGCAGGTGGAGCATTGTATCGAACTCTTCGAAGAAGGTGCCACCATCCCCTTCATCAGCCGTTACCGCAAGGAGCGCACGGGTGCGCTCGACGAGATGCAGGTGGCGGCCGTCCGGCACTACTGGCTGCGTTTTACGGAGCTGGCCAAGCGCAAGGAGGCCATCCTCTCGAGCATCGGGGAGCAGGGAAAACTCACGCCGGAACTGCGGGAGGCCATAGAGAATGAGGTGGATGCGCAGACGGTCGAAGACCTGTACCTGCCCTACCGTCCCAAGCGCAGGACCCGTGCTTCCGTGGCCCGGGAACAGGGCTATGAGCCCCTGGCGATGAAACTGTGGGCGATGCAGCTCGACCATCCGGAGCGCGAGAGGGAGGAAGCCCTGGCCGGCGCCCGCGACATCATCGCCGAGATGGTGTCCGAAAGCCAGCCCGTGCGTGCCGAGCTCCGCGACCTGTATACCCGCTGGGGGACGGTCACTTCGCACGTGGTCCGCGGAAAGGAAGACGATGCCGATGCGCAGAACTACCGCAACTATTTCGATTTCTCGCAGCGTCTCGACCGTATCCCCTCGCACCGCCTGCTGGCGATGCTGCGGGCCCAGGAGCAAGGTGCCGTGAAGGTGCGGATGGAGGTCAACCCCGACCATGCCCTGGAGCGCATCGGGCGCAAGGTCTATGCCGGGAAGGCGCGTCCGACCCCGGCCTGCCGGACCCAGGTCGACACGGCGCTGGAGGATTCTTACAAGCGCCTGCTGCATCCGTCCATTGAGAATGAGGTGCTCGCTGCGGCCAAGGAAAAGGCCGACATCGAGGCCATCCGGGTCTTCGGAGAGAACCTGCGCCAGCTGTTGCTCGCGCCGCCGGTGGGACAGAAACGGACCCTGGCCATCGATCCCGGTTTCCGCACGGGTTGCAAGGTGGTGTGCCTCGACGCGCAGGGGAACCTGCTGCACAACGACACCATCTATCCGCATCCGCCTGTGAGCGAGAAGATGACGGCCATGAAGAAGATCTCCCAGATGGTGGAGGCCTACAAGATCGAGGTCATCGCCATCGGCAACGGAACGGCCGGCCGCGAGACCGAAGCGTTCATCCAGAAGATCGCCCTCCCGGAGGGCGTGCGGGTTTATTCGGTGAGCGAGGACGGTGCATCGGTGTATTCCGCTTCCGATGTGGCCCGGGAGGAGTTTCCCGACTACGACGTAACGGTACGTGGTGCGGTGTCGATCGGCCGGCGGCTGATGGATCCGCTCTCCGAACTGGTAAAGATAGACCCCAAGAGCATCGGCGTGGGGCAGTATCAGCACGACGTCGATCAGGGACTGCTCAAGGAACGGCTCGACGAGACGGTCGAGAGTTGTGTCAACAGCGTGGGCGTGAACCTCAATACCGCCAGCAGCTGGCTGCTGCGCTACGTGTCGGGCATCGGCCCGGCGCTGGCCCGGGGTATCGTGGACTACCGCAGCGAGCACGGCCCGTTTGCCGCCCGCAGTGAACTGATGGACGTCAAGCGCCTGGGAGCGAAGGTATACGAGCAGTGTGCGGGATTCCTCCGCATTCCCGACGCCGCCAATCCGCTCGACAATACGGCCGTTCACCCCGAGCGCTACGGCCTGGTGCAGCGGATGGCCGCCGACGCGGGCGTGCCGGTCGATGCTTTCATCGCCGACGCCCGCCTGCGCGAAGGCGTCGACCTGCGGCGCTATGTGTCGGACGAGGTGGGCATGCCGACGCTCACCGATATCATGACGGAGCTGGCCAAGCGCGGCCGCGATCCCCGCGGAGAGATCAACGTTTTCGAATTCTCGCAGGAAATCCAGTCGATCGAAGATGTCCGGGTGGGGATGATTCTTCCGTGTATCGTGACCAATGTCACAGCCTTCGGGGCCTTCGTCGACCTCGGCATCCACGAGCACGGGCTCATCCACGTCTCCCAGATGGCAGACAAGTATGTGTCCGATCCTTCCAAGGTCCTGAAAGTCCACCAGCAGCTCGAAGCGCGGGTGATCCAGGTGGATCTCGACCGGAAACGGATCGGCTTATCGTTGAAAGGAATGAAAAAATGAGAAGAGAGATGAAGCGAAAGAGAAACACATGGTTCGCCGCCCTGGCAGCGGCGTTCCTCGTCCTGGCGGCGACCCCTGCCACCGCCCAGAAATGTACCATCAGCGGCTATATGACCGACGCGGCGTCGGGCGAGTCGCTGATCAGCGCCGCCCTGCTGGAACAGCTGTCCCGTCAGGGTACGGTGACCAATAATTTCGGATTCTATACCCTGACCCTTCCCGCCGGGAAGGTGTCATTGGAATGGTCATACATCGGTTACGAAACGCAGACGGCCGAATTCACGCTTGTGCGTGATACGGTGATCCACGTGGCGCTCCAGCCGGTGGCCGAAACCCTGACCGGCGCAGCCGTCACCGCCTCCCGCTCCGAAATGGGCGTGCGCGGCTCCCAGATGAGCGCCGTCGAGATTCCGGTCTACCAGATCAAGCACGTGCCCGCCCTGGCCGGTGAGGTTGACGTGATCAAGGCCATCCAGCTGTTGCCGGGCGTACAGTCCGGTACGGAAGGCTCAGCCGGCCTCTATGTCCGCGGCGGCGGTCCCGACGAAAACCTGCTGCTGCTCGATGGCGTGCCCATCTACAACGTCAACCACATGATGGGCTTCTTCTCCGTGTTCAATGCCGACGCCATCAAGAACGTGACCCTCTACAAAGGCAGTTTCCCGGCCCGTTTCGGCAGCCGCCTGTCGAGCATCGTCGACGTCCGGATGAAAGATGGCAACGACAAGGAATTCCACGGCAGTGCCTCCATCGGCCTGCTGTCGGCCAAGTTCCAGCTGGAAGGTCCCATCGTCAAGGGGAAGACGACCTTCAACGTCTCGGCCCGGCGTACGTACTACGACGTGCTCTCGCAGCCGCTGATCCTCCTCTACGAGAAAATCACCAAAATGCCCGAGCAGGGAACCGGCGGCTATTATTTCTACGATGTGAATGCCAAGGTGACCCATACCTTCTCGAACCGGGACAAGCTGTACGGCAGCTTCTACATGGGCGACGACCGGGTATATGCACGCATCAAGGTGAAGGACGACTATACCAAGACCGCCATGAACCTGGGTTGGAACTGGGGCAACATCGTGGGATCCGTCCGGTGGAACCATGTCTTCGGGCCGAAGATCTTCGTCAACACCACGGTCAACTACACCCGGTATCGCCACAGGCTCGACGTGGGAGGAACCGAAGAGTATCCTGGCAACTATACTTCCGATTTCAGCATGGGTTATCACTCCCTGATCAACGATATCTCGGCGGCGATGGACTTCGAGTACAACCCCAGCCCGAAACATGACATCCGATTCGGTGCCACCTACATCCGGCACTCCTTCAAGCCTTCGGTCACGACGGTGCGCTTCGCCACGCAGGACGTCGACCAGCCCGAGCATGCGGTCGACACGACGTTCGGCGACAAGAATCTCTATACGAACGAAGCAGCCGTCTATGTGGAGGACAACTGGTCGATCGCCCGCTGGCTGAAGGTCAATCTCGGCGTACGTTACGTGATGTACAACACCGACCACCGGACCTATCACTCCGTGGAACCGCGCGTGAGCGTGCGGGCGCTCTTTACGGACAACCTTTCCTTCAAGGCCTCCTGGGCGAAGATGAGCCAGTCGGTCCACTTGCTGAGCAACAGCAACATCTCCCTGCCCACCGATCTGTGGGTGCCGGCCACCAGCCTGATCGAGCCGATGCGGTCGTACCAGACCGCCGCCGGCTTCTTCTACAGCCTGGGTCCGGTGGATTTCTCCTTGGAGGGCTACTACAAGATCATGGAAAACGTGCTGGAATACCGCGACGGCGCCTCTTTCTTCGGCTCATCCACAGGTTGGGAGCAGAAGGTGGCCATGGGCCGCGGATGGGCCTACGGCGTGGAATTCCTGGTCCAGAAAAAGACGGGCAAGCTGACCGGCTGGATCGGTTACACCTGGGCGAAGACCATGCGCCAGTTCGACCGGGAGGGGAATATCATCAACCTGGGCCAGCCTTTCCCTGCCCGGTATGACCGACGGCACGACCTGAGCGTCACGGCTTCCTATGCGATCAACCGGAAGATCGACGTGGCGGCTACGTTCGTATTCGGGACCGGCCTCTGCGGTTCACTGGCCTTCCAGACCCTCAGCCTGCAGCCGGGATACAGCAGCATACTGAACAGTTATATGCCGACGGTCCAGGTCGACTACCTGGAGGGTCGCAACAACTACCGCATGCCCGCCTACCATCGCCTCGACCTGGGTGTGAATTTCAAGCGGGAATTCCGGAACGGCCACCACCGCACCATCAGCGTGAGCGTCTACAACGCCTACAACCGGAACAACCCGTTCATCGTCTACCGCGACGGCACGGACCTCAAGCAGCTGTCCATCTTCCCGATCATGCCGTCGGTTTCATATAATTATGAGTTTTAGGAGGATACAGAGATGAAAAAGATATTGACAGGAATCATGGCGGTGGCAGTGCTCCTTTTCTCCGCCGGATGTGAGAAGATCATCGAATTCAAGGGAGATGTGACGGAGCCGCGCCTGACCCTCTCTTCCTATGCCGAGGTGGGGGAACCCCTGACGGTGTATGTCGCTTCCTCCATCTTCTTTCTTTCAGACCAGAAATACGGTCGCGCCTTCACGGATGGACTCGACACGACCCGTGGTTCGGTCCGCTGCTTTGTCAATGGCTCGAATACGCCCCGCGAACTGCAGCTGGTTCCCGGAGCAGATGTTTCCAGCCTCTGCTATCGGGATCCGTCATATGCTCCGGCTCCGGGCGACCACATCCGCCTCGAAGCGGAATTCCCGGGTTTCGATCCCGTATGGGCCGAAACCGACGTTCCCCTGATGCCCGCTTTCGAAGTGGTTTCCGCCCAATGGCGGCTCACGGACATGAGCGACTGGGTGGATATTGACGACGATTGGGTCCTGTATGATCTCGATCTCACACTGGCCGTCACAGATGATGGGAAATATGACAAATACTATTATCTGCAGCCCATTACCATCTACCAGAGCGAGTGGGCTGAGGAGAATTATACCGTGTTCTATTCCTTCTCCAGCAACGACATCATTTTCAAGGAGATGTCCGGCGGAAACGCTTTGTCGCTGCTCAACAGGTACGGAGGCTATTTTTCGGACGAACTGATCAAGGGCCAGCGCCATACCTTCACCATCACCATCTCAGAAATCAGTGACCGGGAGGACATTCTCTATTTCGGCTTGATCGCTTCGACCGTCAACGAACACTTGTACTGGTATGACGTTTCCTATCAGCAGACCTTGAGCGCCATGGGCGGCCTGTTTGGAGAGGGTGCGACCCTGTATTCCAACGTGCATGGCGGTTACGGCTTTTTCGCCGCATCCGCCCCGGTGCTGCTGGATGTAGAATGGTAGGAAATTATTCCTATCTTTGCAAGATGGGTTAACATGCAGGTAATATGGACAAAAAAGTCATCATCATCCCTACCTACAACGAGAAGGAGAACATCGAAAAAATGATCCGGGCGCTGCGTGCCCTGGATGGAGACTATCACATCCTGGTCATCGACGACGGCTCGCCCGACGGTACAGCCGACATCGTCAAGGGACTCCAGCAGGAGTTCCCCACGCAGTTGCACCTGATCGAGCGGGAGGGGAAGCTGGGGTTGGGCACCGCCTACCTGACGGGCTTCCGCTGGTCGCTCGAGCACGGCTACGATTATATTTTCGAGATGGATGCCGACTTTTCCCATAAGCCCAGCGACGTTCCGCGCCTGTATGCGGCCTGCCTGGAAGGCGCCGACGTGGCCATCGGTTCGCGCTACTGCAACGGTATCAGCGTCATCAACTGGCCTATCGGGCGGGTAATCATGTCGTACTTTGCATCCACCTATGTACGTACGGTGCTTCGCATGAAGGTCTACGACACGACCGCCGGCTTCAAGTGCTATTCCCGGAAAGTGCTGGAAACCATCGATCTCGACCGCATCAAGATGCATGGGTACGGTTTTCAGATCGAGATGAAATACAATGCCTACAAACTGGGCTTCAAGATTGTCGAAGTCCCCATCATCTTCGAGGACCGCAAGGAAGGAACCTCCAAGATGAGTTCCGGCATTTTCGGCGAGGCCTTCTGGGGCGTGATCCAACTGCGTTTCCGTAAAATCCGTCCGCGTCCATGAGGAAAGACAGGGGCAGCGGCTGGATCTGGTACCTGGCGATCCTGGTGACCGTCTTCTTCTGGGGGATGTCGTTCCTCTGGAGCGATTCGGTACTGGACCAGGGCGTGCCCGTCTTCACGTTCATCTTTACCCGCATGGTGCTGGCCGCTACGGCCCTGACGCTCTTCAGCCTGCTGACGGGGCGCTTGCAGAAGATCCGCCGTGGCGACTGGAAATGGTTTGCCGCGATGACGGCCTTCGAGCCGTTCCTGTACTTTCTGGGCGAAACCTTCGGGCTGAAGATCACGGGGTCGCCGACCCTGTGTTCGGTGATCATTGCCACGATTCCGGTCTTTACCCTGATCGTGGGTCAGATCTTCTTCCGGGAGAAACTCTCGCTCCTGAACCGGATCGGCATTTTCATCGCCGTGGCAGGCGTGATCGGTTTCATCGTGCTGGGGGGCTCCTTGCACACGGAGTATCTCTACGGGATCGGGGTGCTTTTCCTGGCCGTCATCGGCTCGACCGGCTACACGGCCATCTGCAAGAAATTGGTTGACAAAAAATACAACGCTTTTACCATCGTCACCTGGCAGTTCATCCTGGCCATGGGGTATTTCCTCATTCCCTTCCTGATCTGGGACGCACCGACCTGGACGCCGGCCTACCTGTCCTGGTCCGTGCTGCGGCCCATCCTTGCGCTGGCGGTGCTTTGTTCGGGTGTGGCCTTCGTCTTGTATGCCGCGTGCGTCGAGCACATCGGCATGACGCGGACAGTGGTGTTCCTGCCGCTGGTGGCCATCGTCTCGGCGGTGGCGGCTTCCGTGATGGGCCAGGATACGATCCTGCCGCTGCAGATGGCGGGAATCGTGATTGCAATGGCCGGGGTGGTGATGGCGCAATATACAAAAACGGAAACAGGCAATGAAGCATAATGGTCTGACACTGGGTGTGCTGGGCGGGATGGGTCCTGCGGCGACGGCGGAGTTCCAGCGGCTGCTGGCCGTGAAGGCGCCGGCCGATTGCGACCAGGAACATCCGCGGATGATCGTCTATTCCTATACCGCGATTCCCGACCGCACCACCTTCCTGCTGGGGAAGGGGCCTGATCCGGAACCCGGTCTGCTCGACGGGCTCAAGACCCTCGAAAGCTGGGGCGCCGACCGTCTGGCGGTAACCTGCAACACGGCGCACCATTTCATCGACAAGTTCCTGGCACAGGGCCTGCTGTCCGTCCCCGTGATCCACATCATCGACGAGACGGTGCGAACCTGCCGGGAACGCAGCCCCAAGGGTGCCTGGCTCACCGCCACGCTCGGAACGATGAAAACGGGCTTGTACCAGGATCACGGAGCGGCATCGGGTTATCGCTTCCGTATCCCCACACCCGAAATGCAGGAGCGGATCCATGCCGTGACCGACCTGGTCAAGGCGGGCCGGCAGGAGGAGGCGGGGGCGCGCTTTGGGCAGATTGTAACGGAACTGTGGCAGGAGGAACGCATCCCGATCGTATGTGCCTGCACCGAACTCCCTGTGGCTTACCAGAAGGCCGGGCTGCCGCCCGAAATGGGCATCTCCTCGCTGGAGGCACTGGCGGACGGCTGCATCAGAGAACTCTATAAACCTTTGTGATATGGGACTTTTCAATTGGAAGAAGAAAGAGAAGGCGGAGGAACGCCCCCTGGACAGCGGCCTGGAGAAGACCAAGCGTTCACTGTTTGAGAAACTGTCCTACGCCGTAGCGGGCAAGAGCGTGGTCGACGACGAGGTGCTCGACTCGCTGGAGGAAGTGCTCATCGCTTCCGATGTCGGCGTGGAGACCACCCAGAACATCATCGAGCGGCTGGAAGCGCGGGTGGCCCGCGACAAATACCTCAATGCCGATGAAGTGAACCGCTATCTTTGCGAAGAGATTGTCGATCTGCTCGACACGGCGGCCGATGGCAAGAATACCGAGCCTTTCGACTTTTCCAAGAAGCCCTATGTGATCATGGTGGTGGGCGTCAACGGCGTGGGCAAGACCACGACGATCGGCAAGCTGGCGGCCCAGCTCAAGGCGCAGGGCAAAAAGGTGGTGCTGGGCGCCGCCGACACCTTCCGCGCCGCCGCCGTCGACCAGCTGGTCATCTGGGCGGAGCGTGCCGGGGTCGACATCGTGAAGCAGGAGATGGGCTCCGACCCTGCCTCCGTGGCCTACGACACGGTGAAGAGCGCCGTGGCCAAGGATGCCGACGTGGCGATCATCGATACGGCCGGCCGCCTGCACAACAAGGTGAACCTGATGAACGAGCTGACCAAGATCCGCAACGTGATGCGGAAGGTCATCCCCGACGCGCCGCACGAGGTGCTGCTGGTCATCGACGGATCGACGGGCCAGAATGGCTTCCTGCAGGCGAAAGAGTTTACCCGCGCGACCGACGTGACGGCGCTGGCCGTCACCAAGCTCGACGGCACCGCCAAGGGCGGCGTGGTGATCGGCATCAGCGACCAGTTCAAGATTCCCATCAAGTTTATCGGCGTGGGCGAAAAGATCGAGGACCTCAAGGTCTTCGACAAGAAAGAATTCGTGGAATCCCTGTTTGAATCATAAAAAAGTTATACGATATGAATATCTCATTCAACTGGCTGAAGGATTATCTGAAATTTGACTTGACGGCGGAGCAGGTGTCGGCCATCCTGACCTCCACGGGCCTGGAAGTGGAACACATGGAGACTGTCGAGCAGATTCCCGGCGGACTCGCCGGCGTCATCGTGGCCGAGGTGGTCGAGTGTGTGGCACACCCCGATTCCGACCATCTTCACATCACAAAACTCAATACCGGCGAAGCGGAACTCCTGCAGGTGGTCTGCGGTGCACCCAACGTGGCGCAGGGGCAGAAGGTCCTGCTGGCCACCGTCGGCACAGAACTTCCCACCGACGACGGCAGCAAGTTCAAGATCAAGCGTTCCAAGATTCGTGGCATCGAAAGCCTGGGTATGATCTGTGCGGAAGACGAGCTCGGCATCGGTGACGACCACTCCGGCATCCTGGTCCTCGACCCCTCGGCCGTGGTGGGAACCCCGGCCCGCGAGCAGTTGAAGCTCAAGGAAGATACGCTCTTCGAAATCGGCCTGACGCCGAACCGCGTGGATGGCGCCAGCCACATCGGCGTGGCCCGCGACCTCTACGCCTGGTGCCGGCAGAACGGCGTTCCCGTGGAATGGACGCTGCCCGACGTGAGCGCGTTCCGTCCCGGGGCGGGGGAGGCCATTCCCGTTGAGGTACAGGCCCCCGACCTGGCACCCCGCTACATCGGCATCACGCTCAAGGACGTGAAGGTGGGCCCTTCGCCCGACTGGATGAAGGAGCGCCTGATGGCCATCGGCCAGCGTCCCATCAACAATATCGTGGACATCACCAATTTCGTGCTCAACGAGATGGGCCATCCGCTCCACGCCTTCGACGCAGCCAAGATCAAGGGCCGCAAGGTGGTGGTGCGCCGCAGCACGCCCGGCTGCAAGTTCACGACCCTCGACGAGGTGGAGCATACGCTCTGCAGCGACGATCTGGTGATTTGTGACGTTGAGAAGCCGATGTGCATCGCCGGTGTGTTCGGCGGCGCCGATTCCGGTGTGACGGCCGACACCACGGAAATATTCCTGGAAGCGGCCTATTTCAATCCCGTCTCCATTCGCAAGACGTCCAAGCGCCAGGGACTGAAGACCGACGCTTCGTTCCGCTATGAGCGCGGCATCGATCCTACGGCCACGATGACCGCTGCCCGCCGGGCCGCCCTGCTCATCCAGGAGCTGGCAGGCGCCACGGTGGTGGGTGCGCCGCAGGAAGTCTGCGCGAAGCCGTTCGAGCCTGTCAAGGTCGCGCTGGACTATGCCCGCATGGACGGCTTGATCGGCAAGAAACTGGGTGCCGATACGTACAAGAATATTTTGGAAAGTCTTGATTTCGAGATTCTTTCGTCCGACAAGGCCGGCTGCACCGTGGCCGTTCCGGCTTACCGTGTGGATGTGACGCGCGAATGTGACGTGGTGGAGGAAGTGCTCCGCATCTACGGCTACAACAACATCGAGCTGCCCGTGAGCATGAAGGCCTCCATCAATCCGTCGGAGCATCCCGATCCGGAGAAGGTGCGCAAGGCGGTTTCCGATCTGTTGGCCGACCGCGGTTTCATCGAGATCATGAACAACTCCCTGACGAAAGGGGAGTACTACGACAGGTGCAAGACCTATCCCGCCGAGAATCTGGTGCATATCGTCAATCCGCTCAGCAGCGACCTGAACGTGATGCGACAGACGCTGATCTTCAATGCGCTGGAGGTGGTGGAACGCAACATCAACCATCAGAACAACAACCTCCGTCTCTTCGAGATCGGCAACTGCTACAGTTTCCAGCCGAAAGAGGGTTCGGAGAACCCTGTGGCGGAGCTCAAGAGCTACCGCGAAGAACAAAGGCTTTGCCTGGTAGTAACCGGCCCGGGTGTCAAGTCGTGGCGCAATGAACTGGGTGCGGGCAACTATTTCGCCCTCAAGGGCTATCTGGAGCTGCTGCTGCGCCGCTTCAAGTCCGATCTCTACGACCTGGAGATGGAGGCCGCTCCGGCCGATCTCTTTGCCGAAGGCCTGACCTACAAGCTGGCTGGCAAGCGCCTGGCGGTGGCCGGCACCGTGTCGAAGGCCCTGCTGAAGATGTTCGACATCAAGCAGCCGGTGTTTGTGGCCGAAATCGACTGGCCGGTGTTCTTCGAACTGGTGAAGCGCGACAAGATCAAATACAAGGAGCTGCCGAAGTTCCCGGAGGTGCGGCGCGACCTGGCCCTGCTGCTTGACGAGGGCGTTTCCTTCGCGGAACTGCGCAAGGCCGCCTTCCAGACGGCCCGCGGCATCCTGCGGCAGGTGAGCCTGTTCGACGTATACCGGGGTCCGAAGATCCTCTCCGACAAGAAGCAGTATGCGATCAGCTTCATTCTGCAGGACGAAGAGAAGACCCTCACCGACGCGGCCGTCGAAGCCACAATGGCCAAATTGCTGAAGACTTTCGAAACGAAGTTTGGTGCAACATTGCGTTAGTATTTAGGCCTGTGCTCCAGTTCCTAAGGAATATGTTTCTCAGACCGACTCGCCAGGGCTCGTCTCCTTCCCAAAATCGGCAAACCGATTTTGGGCCTCTCCCTCTATCAACCGAGGGTGGTTAGGGTCTTCGAAACATATTCCTTCTCCACTTACGCACAGGCTCGATAAATGAACCCTCTTTCGACTATCAGGCGTTACGCATCGCTGGTGAAGTTCGCGCATACGATCTTCGCCCTGCCGTTTGCGTTGGTCGGCTTCCTGCTGGGATTGAAGGAGCCGGGGGCGCATTTCAGTTGGGTGCTCCTGCTCCAGATCCTGGGCTGCATGGTTTTCGCCCGCAGCGCTGCGATGGGCTTCAACCGCTGGGCCGACCGGGAGATCGACGCGCGTAATCCCCGCACGGCAGGTCGGGACATTCCCACGGGGCGCATTTCGCCCCGCCAGGCATTGATCTTCTCGCTGGTCAACGTTGCACTCTTTGTGGCGGTGGCATGGACCATCAATCCGCTCTGCGGCGGCCTGTCCTTCATTGCGCTGGTATTCTTGCTAGGCTACAGCTATTTGAAACGCTTTACCTGGCTGTGCCATTTCGGGGTAGGGGCGGCGCTGGGCATTGCGCCGGCCGGCGCTTTCATCGCCGTGACAGGCTACATGACCCTGCCGATCGTATTGCTGAGCCTGATGGTCTTTTTCTGGTCGAGCGGTTTCGACATCCTCTATGCCCTGGCCGACGAGGAAGTCGACCGGGCACAGGGCCTGCATTCCATCCCGCAGCGTTTCGGCCGCAAGCGGGCGATGGCCATCGCGTGGGCGGTCCATGTGCTGGAGTTCGCGCTGGTTCCGTGGTTCCTGATGGCGGCCGGCTGGGCCAATCCCGCCCTCTGCCTAACCGACGGCTGGGGCATCGCCGCCGGCGTCTTCTTCCTCGCCATGCTGGTCTACCAGCACGTTATCATCTCTCCGAAAGACCTCTCCCGCCTCAACGCCGCCTTCTTCACCGCCAACGGCCTGGCCTCCCTCGTCTTCGCCGTCCTCATCTACCTTTCGGTGCTGCTCTGAGCATTGTCTGCGCTCGCTCCACGGCTCTGGTGTTCGTCCCGCTCGCAAAAAAAAGCTCGCGGCTCCGAATACCACCCGCCGTTACGCTCGCAACGGCCATCCGTTCCTCACGGGAGATAAGTGCCCTTTCAGGCCGTCACCATCACGCCTAGCCTGTCTAGGCCTCGTCTGGCCATAGAAACCCCGCATTTCCTTGGCCAGAAGCTAGTTCGAGCTCATTCTGGCCATAAGAATGGCCGTTTTTCTTGGCCAGACACCTTCTACTTGACGCGGACGATGCGCCGGAAGGCGGACGCTCCTCCCTTTATGGAAAGCATTTTTTATGTACGAGTCAGACCTTCGGGAACCGTTTGTCAGATAAAAATGAGTAAACGCCCGCAAAACAATCTCGTAGAATGCTGAATATCTGATTATTGCGAAAATAGGTGTAATGTCCGTTTGTCAGGTCAAACAGCGTCCCTGCTATAGGAAAAGACAGGCGTATTCCTTAACTTTGTCAAGTGATGCAGAGAGGCTTATACGTATGTCTGACACTTTGTGCCTTGTCGCTGCTTTCGTGTGGAAAGCAGCAGGAACGACTGTCCTATGACCAGGCGCAGGCGAACTACGCGGCGGGCGTGCTGGCGCACGTAAATGGGAACTATCTGGAGGCCATCCTTTCACTGACCGAGGCGGAGAAATGCATGCCGGAGAGCGTCAATCCCGCATTCAAGATTGCGCTCTACCAGGAGCTGGCCGCCACCTCCACCGCCGCCGGCGTCTTCGAAGATGGCATGCGCTACGCCGATTCCGCCGAAGCATACTCGCTCCGCATAGGCGACACGCTCCGCGCTGAGGAAGCCCGGCGCACCAGGGCACTGGCTTTGGAATACCTGTGCCGGAGCCGGGAGAACCGCCAGCCCATCCTCCAGGCCCAGCGCAAACAGCTTGAGGAGCAGAACGCCCAGCTGGAACGGCAGGCCCGCAGGCAGCAGGGAACCTTCGCGGCCGTGGCGGGGATTCTGCTATTGTTGCTGCTTGCTATCCTCCTGTATTTCAGACGCCGCAACCGTATGCTGATGCAGGAAAAGGAATCCCTGCTTGAGACTTGCCGAGCCTTGACCGCCCACACAACCGAACCGCAAGACGCACAGGAAGCCCTTCGCCAGCGCTATGCAGAACTCTGCCGGAAGCACCAGCTGGACCGAATCGCAGAAACACTCCTGTTCTCACACGAAGCCGACCCCCGGCTCTACCAAGAGATGAAAAAGGCCGTCAAGGACATCCGCCTGGATGCGGAGAGCCAGCAAGCCTTTGAGCGCATGATCGACACTTCGCTCGACGACGCCATGACCCACTTCCGGGAGACCTTCCCCGGGCGAAAGTCGTCGTTCTACCAGTTTGCCGGCTACCTGTTCGCCGGCTTCGATGCGGCCACCATCAGCACATTGCTCTACGACATGGCCAAAGACCGCATCTACGTGAAGAAATACCAGCTCAAGCAGCTGATTGCCAAGACAGAAACCCCTTACCAACAGCAATTCCTTCAACTGATCCGATGAAATACCATTGTCTTATAAGTCTGATCGCGGCACTTCTTCTGCTGGGCTGCAGCCGCGAAACCGTGGAGCAGGTCCCGGTCGATTTCGATGCAACGGAGCAGGCATTCGAGGACCTGGTGGCATCTATCGAATTGCTACCACTGCAGGGCACTCCGGATTCACGGATGGGTTACGCGCCTGGCCTCTATACAGCGGATGGCAACTGGTTCCTGCTGCAGCGTGACCCGATGCCCGAGCCGGACTTCCGCCGCTACAAACTCTATCGCTACGACAGCGAAGGCCACTTCCTGAACGCCATCGGCCGGAAAGGCGAGCGGCTCGACGAAATTTTCGACATACAGGGCATTCAGTTCCGCGACGGACATATTGTCGTGTTTTCGCTCGAGCCCGCGGGCGGAGGACAGAAAGCCATCACTTATGATTACGAAGGGAATGTGCTGGATGCGCGCCATTATCCATTTGCCGGAGGCCAGTCACTCCAGTTACCCGATGGTATCCTAACCTACTATGGCCACGGCGACCGGCACGGACGGGAGGGCCGATTGATGCTCTACTCGGAGGAAGGACTGCCCCGCCAGGCTTTCCTGACAGAGCGCACGGCAGCCATGAACTTCCAACCCAGTGCGGACGTGCTGTGTCCGACGGAAGACGGGATAGTCGTGCTCGACACCTTCAGCGACACCCTCTGGCGCTATAACGCCGGACAGCTGAAGCCTTTCATTGCATTCGAAATGGGTCCGTATACCATTGACGATGAGTTCTTTGCAACAAGCGACATGCGGGAGGCTGCACAGCGGCTCTTCAAGGGGGCGTATGCCATGGTCAACCGCTATCTCGATGGCGGCGGCTCACGCCTGGTCGAACTCTCCGTCCAGACAGCCGACAGGAAACGGAGCTGGCTTTACGGCCACAATGACGGCAGCGGCTGGCATTGGTTCCGAGCCTGCGCTCCCTACGCCGGTAGTTTCCAGTTGCTTGCTGGGCGTCAGGCCTGCTGCTTGCTGGAGCCTGAAAAGGACAACTATGTGATCGCTTGGATTACTTTTTCGAAATAGCATTCAACTATGAAGAGATTCCTGCTATTCGGTATTTTGTCTATCTGTTGCAGTACACAGGCGCAAGCGACGGAACAGGTAAGGATTCATATGGACCGTTCGCTGTATGCGGCTGGGGAGACCATCTGGATGCGGGGTTGGATCACGGAAAAGGATGGAGAGACGCCGACCAGCAAATTCCTTTATGTGGAGCTGCTGCGCGACGGGATGGAGTCCGTAGAAAAGCGCATCAAGATCAAGGAACGGAACAAGATGTTCTTCGGACAGATGGAATTGCCGGATGATTTGGACAGCGGCTGGTACAC
>JAEEGL015057910.1_pt1 | contig 16263 bp, 18 predicted proteins | sample 9134231 | NCBI WGS metagenome assembly JAEEGL01 (sample SAMN16246548, study PRJNA631951) | gut metagenome | biome: gut microbiome; feature: rumen; material: fiber-attached | host: Bos | place: Iran: Karaj | collected 2018-10
ACGAGGGAAAGGAGACGTCCTTCACGATCAAAACGGATGCGGAGTATCTCCGCGGCGCGCTTGAGCAGGAAAAGCTGATCGAAGGTGATGAATCTCAGTACGGACTTTATGTAAAGGTCGTGAACGGTGTGAAAGCCGACTTTGACAAAGACGGAGCATACTGGGGGTTCTATAAAGCCGGACAATATCTCATGACCGGCGTTGACACGACGGAGATCGCCGACGGCGACACCTTTGAGATAATTTACACAAAGGGCTGACGTGAAAAAGCTCACGGTCAGGGAGATCGTTCTCTTCGCGATATTCGGTTCGATGATGTTCGTTCTGAAACAGATCGAGGTCGTTCCGAACTTTCATCCGATCGCGCTTTTCATCGCGACGATGACGCTCGTTTACGGGGCGAAGGCGCTCATCCCTACCTACGTTTTTGTTTTCCTCGAAGGGCTTTACGCCGGATTCGGCATATGGTGGTTCCCGTATCTTTATATATGGGCGCCCGTGTGCCTCGCCGTTCTGATACTTCCGAGGAAAATGAAAAAGGCGAAGGCGGTTGCTCTCGTCAGTCTGGTGTGCGGGCTTCACGGGATGCTTTACGGGACGCTCTACGCACCTTATCAGTGCATAGTGTTCTTCGGCGGTAACCTGAAGCTCATGTTTCTCTGGATCCTTTCCGGACTGCCCTACGACGCCATGCACATGGTCGGGAATCTCATTCTGTCTTTTCTCGCCGTACCGCTCGCCTCCGTCATATGCCGGCTCGACAAAAGAGAGCCGTATATCAGCATAACATGACTTTCCGCCCGTGCGAAGCGCCCGGGCGGATTTTTTTATTTCGGGAAAAAAGCTATTGACTTTAGTGCGCTAAAGCGGTATAATATGGCATAAACCGATAAGGAGACTCAGAATGAACACCTTTATTTCCGAAGAAGAACATAAAGAGCATATAGAAAACATCGTGAGAGCGCTTGCTGTCCTGAAAGGGGAAGACGAGTTCCGCGCTTTTCTCGCTGATATATGTACCCCTCAGGAGATAAGGTCTCTCTCTAACAGAATAATCGCGGCGCAGATGCTTTACGAAGCGCACAGCTACAAGGATATAATCGACCGCCTGGGCCTCAGTACGGCGACCGTCGGACGCGTAAGCCGCTGCATAAAGGCGGGAGCGGGCGGATATCTCGCCGCCGTGCTCCGCCTGAACGGAGATAATCCCGATGAATATAAGTGACGGATTGCTCAGCCGCGGAGAGGCGCTCGCGCTGCGGCTGGGCATGCTTTTTGATTCGGCGGGATATTCCCGATACAGAATGAACAAGTTCGAAGATTATGATCTCTACGCGCGGAACAGGGAATTTCTCGATCCGGGGCAGGTCATAACCTTCACCGACGTGAACGGACGGCTCGTCGCCATGAAACCGGACGTCACGCTTTCCGTTATAAAGGATCTCGGCGACGTTAAGCCCGGCAAAACCGCCCGGGTGAGATATGACGAAAATGTGTTCCGTGAAGACAGGACGTCGGGATGCTTCCGCGAGATAAAACAGGTTGGCGCCGAATGCTTCGGGAACATAACCGAAGACGACGTGATCTCCGTCCTTCGGCTCGCCGGGGAGAGCATGAAACTGATCTCCGACGACTCGGTCGTCGCGGTATCGAGTCTTGAACTGATCCGGGACGCCGCCCGCGCGGCGGGGGTTCTCCCGGCCGATTTCGGGAAGGTGATAAAAGCGTTTGAAAGGACGGACGCGGGGGCTCTCCGGGGACTTTGCCGCGGCGATCCTTCGCCGCTCGTTCTGCTTTCGGAAGCCAAGGGGGACCCCGGGCGCTCCCTGCCTGAGATAAAAAGAATAATATCCGGGTTCGGTATACACGACGGCGGCTTCTGCCGGCTTGTGGAAAAAGCCGGCGCGGATTTTCCGGTTGGACTGTCGGTCGATCTGTCCGTCGTCGGAAACGGAGACTATTACAGCGGTCTCGTTTTCCGGGGGATGACGCGCGGGCTTCCCGCCCCCTGTCTTCGCGGCGGACGGTACGATCTTCTTATGAACAAGCTCGGAAAACGCGGCTCGGCGGTCGGCTTTGCCGTATATACCGACACCGTTGAGCGCCCAGCGGGGCAACGCGCGAAGGAAAGACCTCTCTGCGTCGCGCTCCCGAAGGGACGTCTCGGAGAAAAGGTCAGGGATCTTTTCGTCAGGGCGGGCTTTGACTGTCCGGTCGATGAAAAAAACAGCAGGAAACTGGTATTCGACAGCGGCGACGGGAAACTCAGATTTTCCATGGTAAAGCCGTCGGACGTCGCTGTTTACGTTGAGCGCGGTGTCGCCGATATCGGCGTCGTCGGAAAGGACGTCCTACTCGAGCACGACAGCGACGTGCTGGAACTGCTCGACCTCGGTCTCGGCCGATGCTCGATGGCCGTGGCCGCGCCGAAGGGGTTTTCGGACGACGGCACGGGACGTCTCACCGTCGCGACAAAGTTTTTCAACATAGCAAGGGATTATTACGCGTCGAAGGGCAGGGAGATCGACGCCGTACAGCTTAACGGCTCGATAGAGCTCGCGCCGCTGCTCGGGCTGTCCGACGTCATCGTCGACATCGTTGAGACCGGGACTACCCTCAGGGAGAACGGGCTTGAAGTAATCGACAGATTCCTCGATATAAGCGCCCGCCTGATATGCGGGAAAGCCAGCCGGCTCTTCAGGGGAGCCGAGATCGACGCCGTGCGCGACGGGCTCGCCGCGGTATGTCCCAAATGATTTTACAGGATAACACATGATAAAAACGTTTTATTACGGGCGCGATCCCGACCGGGCGGTTTTCGGCAGAGAACAGCCGCTCTCGAGGGACGTTTCCGAAACAGTAAGGGAAATAATCAGAGACGTGTCGCTGAGAGGAGACGAAGCTCTTCGCGATTATACCGAAAAATTCGACGGAGTCCGACTGAAAGAACTTGAAGTCAGCCGGGAAGAAAAAGATGAAGCGATGGCCGGCGCCGACCCCGCTCTGCTCGGCGTTTTTCGCCGCGCCGCCGAAAATATAACGCGTTTTCACAGCGAACAGGTGCGAAAGGGCTTTGAGCTGAAAAACGGCGGGACCGTCCTCGGACAGAAAATCACCCCTCTCGGGCGCGTGGGGCTTTACGTTCCCGGCGGCACCGCCGCTTATCCGTCAACCGTTCTTATGAACGTGATACCGGCAAAAATTGCCGGATGTCCGGAGATAATAATCACGACGCCGCCCGGACGAGACGGCAAGGTGAATAAAAACGTGCTCGCCGCCGCCTGCGTTGCCGGCGCCGACAGGATATTCAAGGTCGGCGGGGCTCAGGCGATCGCCGCCCTTGCCTTCGGGACGGAGTCCCTGCCGGCGGTCGACAAAATCACGGGCCCCGGAAACGCCTTTGTAGCCGAGGCGAAACGCCAGGTCTTCGGCCGCGTGTCGATAGACATGATAGCCGGGCCGAGCGAGATCCTCGTCATAGCCGACGGGGACAACGATCCCGAATCCGTCGCCGCCGATCTGCTTTCTCAGGCGGAGCATGACAGAAACGCGATGTCCGTCCTCGTCACTGACTCCGAAAAGCTTGCCGTACTCGTGTCGGAGGAGATAGAAAAGCAGCTTCCGAGGCTCGCAAGGGAGGAAATCGCCCGTGCTTCGATCGAGAAAAACGGCAGGATAATAATCGTCGGCGATATGTCGGAGGCCGTTTCGGTTTCCGATAGGATCGCGCCGGAACATCTCGAACTCTGCGTGAAAGAGCCGTTCGCTCTGCTCGGTAAAGTTAAAAACGCCGGATCGGTGTTCCTCGGCAGATATTGTCCCGAAGCGCTCGGCGACTATATGGCCGGGCCGAACCACACGCTCCCGACGAGCGGAACGGCGAGATTTTCAAGCCCTCTGTCGGTAGACGATTTTATAAAAAAGACCCAGTACTGTTTCTTTGACAGGGAGGCGTTTCTCGGGGTAGGAGACGACGTAAGGCGTTTCGCGGAATGCGAAGGCCTCGGGGCTCACGCCGAAAGCGCCGCCGTGAGGATGAAAAAATGAGCCGTTTTCTTTCGGATCGCAAATCCGGGCTTGTTTCGTACGTCCCGGGTGAACAGCCGAGGGACCGTCGGTATATAAAACTCAACACAAACGAGTCTCCGTACCCTCCTTCGGAAAAGGCGGTGAAAAACGCGGCTGCCGCGGCCGAAAGGCTCATGCTTTATCCGGATCCTACGTATCTTTCCCTCCGGGAGGCGCTCGGCGGGACGTATTCCGTGGCGCCGGAATGTATCACCGTGGGAAACGGATCGGACGAGATACTCAATTTTGCATTTGCGGCGTTCTGCTGTCATGAAAGGCCGGCGGTCTTTCCCGACGTGACTTACGGCTTTTATCCGATATTCGCGGAGCAGAACGGCGTTCCTTATCGGACGGTCCCGCTGAACAGCGACTTTTCCCTGCCTGACGGAATGCTCGACGGGGAAAAATGCGTGTTCTTCATAGCCAATCCGAACGCGCCGACCGGCATATTCACCCCGGTCGAACGTATAAGGGAGGCGGCGCTGAGGCACCCGGAATTGCTTTACGTCATCGATGAGGCGTACGTTGATTTCGGAGCGGAGAGTTGCGCGGGACTCACAAAGGAGCTTGACAACGTTCTCGTGACCGGAACGTTTTCAAAATCCAGGTCGATGGCCGGGGCGCGTCTGGGCTTCGGGATAGGATGTCCGGAGCTTATAAAAGATCTTGACCTGATACGAAATTCGATAAATCCTTATAACGTAAGCATGATGACGGCGGCGGCCGGGATAGGGGCTCTTTCAGATCCCGAATATACTTCGGATAACTGTCGCCGGATAATCAGAAGCCGCGGCCGGCTCATATCGGAGATGAAAAAGTCCGGGTTTGACGTCACGGACTCGCTCGGGAATTTCGTTTTTGCGAGACATCCTTCGATCTCCGGCGAAGAGATATATCTGTCTCTCAGGAGAAAAGGGATACTCGTGCGGCATTTCGGCGGCAAACGGACCGGAGACTACAACAGGATCACAGTCGGCTCGGAAGAAGAGGCCGACGCGCTTATCGGTGCGCTCAGCGCGATAATCGAAGAGAAAGGAATACTCAGATGAGAAAAGCGGAAATAAAGAGAAAAACAAAGGAGACGGACGTCGCGGTCAGTCTGTCGCTTGACGGATCGGGCGTTTCGGAAATCGCAACCGGAAACGGCTTTTTCGATCATATGCTCACGCTTTTTTCAAAGCACGGAGGATTTGATATCACGCTTTCCTGCAGCGGGGACACCGAGGTGGATTTTCACCACAGCGCCGAGGATATCGGCATATGCCTCGGGAAGGCGTTCCGCGAGGCGCTCGGCGACTGCCGCGGGATCAAAAGATACGGTTCGGTGATACTTCCGATGGACGAGGCGCTCGTGATGACGGCCGTCGATATTTCGGGGAGGGGCTTTTCCGACGTCAGGACCGAGCTCCCGTGCCGCCGCGTCGGCGATTTTGACACCGAGCTTGTCGGCGAGTTCTTCACGGCGTTTGCCCGTGAGGCGGCGATCACTCTCCACGTGAGACAGCTTTCCGGAATGAATACCCACCACATCATAGAGTGCTGCTTCAAAAGCGCCGCCCGCGCGCTTTCCGAGGCGTGCTCGGTTACCGGTTCCGACGTCCCCTCGACAAAGGGCGTGATCTGATGATCGCGGTTGTCGACTACGGAGTCGGGAATCTCTTTTCGGTCGTCAGGTCGCTCAGGGCGATCGGCGAGGACGCCGTGGTGACGGGCGATCCCGGAACGCTCGATACTGCCGACGGGATCATCCTCCCGGGCGTCGGCGCGTTCGGCGAGGCTGCCGAAAAACTGAGGGCGACGGGACTCGACGAATATCTGAAAGATGCCGCCGGCAACGGGAGACCTCTGCTCGGCATATGCCTCGGGATGCAGCTGCTCCTTGAAGAAAGTCTCGAATTCGGCGTTCACCGCGGCCTCGGGCTGATAAGCGGCAGGGTCGTCCCTCTGAGGGACAGGGTACCGACGGATTTCAAGGTCCCGCATATCGGCTGGAACGCCCTTGAGATAAAGAAAAAAGACTCTCCGCTGATGAAATACAGCTCGGACGGTGATTGCGTTTATTTCGTTCATTCCTATTACGGCGCGGACTGCGGGGACGACGTTATAGCGACGGCAGACTATCACGTTGAGGTCGCCGCCGCCGTCGGGCGCGGCAGCGTTTTCGGGTGTCAGTGCCATCCCGAAAAAAGCGGGCGCGTCGGGCTCGGGATCCTTCGCGCTTTCGCCGACTTTGCCGCCGGGATCGGAGGTATACGATGCTGATTTTTCCGGCAATAGACGTTTACGGGGGAAGGGTCGTTAGACTGCTTCGCGGAGACTACGGGAAAATGAAGGTCTATTCGGACAGCGCCGTCGAAACGGCTCTCAGACTTATGAAGGAAGGGGCCGGCCGTCTTCATATCGTTGACCTCGAAGGCGCGAGAACCGGAACTTCTCCGAATTTCCCCGTAATTGCTGAAATAAAAAAACAGACCGGCCTGTTCTGCGAGGTCGGAGGAGGGATCCGCTCGGTAGAAGTTCTCGAACGGTACGCTGAGGCCGGGATCGACCGCATGATCCTCGGGACGGCGGCGCTCGGGGATCCCGGATTTCTCGATACGGCAATCGGACGTTACGGGGACAGGATAGCCGTTTCGGTCGACGCCCGCGGCGGATTTGTCTCGGTCAACGGATGGACCGAAACGAGCGGCGTCCGGGCGGAGGATTTCTGCCGCGAACTGAAAGAAAAAGGAGTAAAGACCGTCATATGCACCGACATCTCCCGTGACGGGGCGATGAAGGGAGCAAATCACGGCCTTTACCGCAGGATAGGAAAAACAGGCCTTGACGTCATAGCCTCGGGCGGCGTCAGCTCCCTGGATGACGTGAGAAAACTCGCGCGCGCCGGCGTTTACGGGGCGATCATCGGAAGAGCGTACTACGAGGGGACACTCACCGTGGGTGAGGCAACGGAGGCGGCATGCTTGCGAAAAGAATAATCCCGTGTCTTGACGTCAGAAACGGCAGAGTCGTCAAGGGAGTGAACTTCGAAAATCTCCGTGACGTATCCTCCCCGGTGGAGCTCGCCGAAAGATACGTCGCTGAAGGCGCGGATGAGCTTGTGTTTTACGATATAACCGCGTCTGCGGAGGGCAGATCCCTGTTTCTCGACGTGCTCGAGGAGACGGCCGACAAGGTCTTTATACCCCTGACCGTCGGTGGAGGGATCAATACGCTCGCGGATTTCGAGGCGGTCCTCGGATGCGGGGCCGACAAGGTGTCGGTCAATTCCGGCGCTATAAGAAACCCTGATCTCATTTCCGAGGCTGCGAAACGCTACGGGAGCCAGTGCGTCGTCATCTCGGCAGACGTTAAGCGCGTCGGCGGAAGGTTCACGGTATTCGGAAAAGGCGGAAGGGTCGATACCGGCATTGAGGCCGTCGGCTGGATCGCCGGGTGCGTCGGGCGCGGCGCCGGGGAGGTCGTTCTGAACTCCATGGACGCCGACGGCGTCAGGGGAGGATTTGATATCGAGATGCTCTCCGCCGTGTGCGACAGGGTCGACGTCCCGGTCATTGCCTCGGGCGGCGCCGGAAAGACGGAGGACTTTATAGAACTTTTCAGGGCGCTTCCGCGTGTGGACGCCGGGCTTGCCGCGTCGGTGTTCCATTACGGCGAGGTTTCGATCCCCGAACTCAAAAAGAAAATGTCCGCGGCGGGGATTCCGGCGCGGATTGTATGAGGACAGATATGCTTGATTTTGACTGTAAGGAAAAACTCAGATTCGACAAAAACGGGCTCATTCCGGCAATAGTCAGGGACGCCCGCACCGGGCGCGTGCTGACGCTTGCCTATATGAACCGCGAATCCCTCGATATTACCCTCGAAAAAGAACTGACCTGCTTTTTCAGCAGGTCGAGAAACGAGCTATGGCTGAAGGGAGAGACGAGCGGGAATTACCAGCACGTCGTCTCGGTGACCGCGGACTGCGATTTTGACGCTCTGCTCGTCGACGTGATACCAGACGGTCCCGCCTGTCATCTCGGGAGCGAATCGTGCTTTGAGAACGGTCTGTTCAGGAGCGATAAGCTCGGAGACTTTTCGATCGACGGGCTCGCCGCTCTGCTTTCCGAAAGAAACGCGACGAGACCCGAGGGCTCCTATACGACGTACCTTTTTGAAAAGGGACGGGACAAGATACTTAAAAAGGTCGGCGAGGAATGCACCGAGGTCATTATAGCCGGAAAAGCCGACGACAGAAAAGAGACGGTCTACGAGATCGCCGATCTCGCTTACCACGTCCTCGTTCTTATGACTGACATGGGCATCTCCGTCGACGAGATCAGAAAAGAGCTCGCTTCCCGGCACGTGATAGATCATAAGGTCAAACAGGAGAAAATGACCTGATGCCCTGCTTTGGAAACGTACTGACAGATCTTCACGTCCATACGGTTTACAGCGACGGCGCCGACCTTCCCCGTGACGTCGCCGCCCGGGCGGAGGAGATCGGCGTCGGGATTCTCGGTTTCTCCGATCATTCTTACACGGATTTTGACACCTCGTACTGCATGGACAGGGACAAAGCCGGCGAATACGTTTCGGAGATCAGATCGCTCGCCCGGGAGTATGCCGGAAGGATGCGTGTGCTCTGCGGGATAGAACAGGATCTTTTCTCGGGAATGCCGGCGGGGGATTTTGATTACGTCATCGGTTCGGTGCACTATTTTCACATCGGCGACGAATACATACCCGTCGATCTTGACGGCGCGACGCTGATATACGCCGCCGAAAAGTATTTTTGCGGAGATCTTATATCGCTCGCCGAGGATTATTTCGAAAACGTCGCGCGGCTTTCCGCGATGAGCCCGGATATAATCGGGCATCTCGATCTCATAACGAAGTTCAACGAGGGCGGAGCGCTCTTTGATGAAAACGATCCGCGATACGTCGCGGCGGCAAAAAAGGCGGTCGACGAAATACTCGCCGCCCGCCCGGGACAGATATTCGAGATCAACACCGGAGCGATCTCAAGGGGCTACCGGAAAAGTCCTTATCCGTCGCCGGCGCTCGCCGATTACGTCCGCTCGCGCGGCGGCCGCTTTATCCTTTCAAGCGACAGCCACAGGAAAGAGACGCTGTGCTTCGGTTTTGACCGATTCGGAGACAAAATATGAAAATCCCCCGCGTCGCGGGGGATTTGCTTTTCCTGCAATTATTTGAGGATCTTGATACCGCCTATGAACGGAAGCTCCTTCGCTTTTCCCTGAACGGCGTTGACTATGCCGAGGATGAAGAAGACGAAGAGGCAGATGCTGAGGAGCCAGCCGATGATCTTGCCTACTATCGGGATCAGGCCGAGGATGACGCTTGCGATACCGACGACGATGGAAGCGATAAAGAGTATAATGCCCTGATTAGCGTGGAAACGCGCGAATTTCGACTCTTTTGCGGCAAAGAGCGGAATAAGGAACAGTATCCACAGATAGGCGAGTATAGCCATCACCTTGTTGTCGGCGATGTCCTTTTCTTCCATTTCGGAGGTGTGATCCGGGGGGTTGGTGAATTGTTCTTTGAAGGAGGCCATGGTCTTTCTCTCTTTCTTTTTTATATAAATGCGCGTCCCCGCACGGCTCGCGGCGGCAGCGCGTTTATTCTTTTGCGACGTCCGGGTGTCCTCGGTGCAATTTTGCCGCGATAAGGACAAATCCGCTTTAGTCAAGTAAATTATACAATAAAAACCGGATCATGTCAATACCGGGACAGACAAAAATCCCCCGTTTTTTTTCGGGGGATTTTTGAATTGTCACTGTTCACGCCATCACGTACTTGCCTCCGGGGACGGCCGTGATGAGCCCTTTTATCTCAAGCATGGTGAGACCGAAGAGGACGTCGCCGATCTCCGCGCCGAGACGGACAGAAAGCTCGTCCGCGGTCATGACGCCGCCGCGCGAGGCGAACAACTCCATGATGTCGGCTTCGACGCCGTCCAGACCCTCGGGCAGGGTTCGCCCGGGTTCGGGGGCGCCGGTAATGACGCCGGGTATCGGTATATCCTCGATGACCTCGGGCTGAGGAACGGGCGGCTCGGGCTTTTTCGCGCGAGAGCGCGATTTTTCTTTTTTCGCGGTCTTTTCGGGCTCTCTCGGCTTGACTGCCTCAGATGGGATGAGCAGACTGCTGACCGTCGGATAGCGCTCCTCAAAGTCGGCGATTATCTCCCGACCTTCGGTTATCATTCCGGCTCCGTCCCGGATAAGGGCGTTCGTTCCCTTGCTCCCGAGCTCGCCGGCCTTGCCGGGCATTGCGTAGACGCGCCTGTGCTGTGACGACGCGTGTTCGGCGGTGTTGAGCGCTCCGCTTTTTTCCGGCGCTTCAATAATGAGGACCGCCTGGGAAATGCCGCTTATTATTCTGTTGCGGGACGGGAAATGCCATTTTTCCGGTCGGGAATACGGTGGGAACTCCGAAATGAGGGTTCCGCGCTCGGCAATCTCGTTCATCAGGTCCCCGTGCGCGACGGGATAAGCTCTGTCGAGTCCGTTTCCGAGGACGGCCACGGTGGCGCCTCCGGCGTCGAGACAGGCGCGGTGCGCGGTCCCGTCAACTCCGATCGCCATTCCGCTGACGATGACGGCGCCGGCCTTGCTCATATCGTATGCGGCGGTGTAGGCGCAGTCTCTGCCGTATTCGCTCATGCGCCTCGTTCCGACGACTCCGATAAGGAGCGCGCCGGCGTCGGGGAGCGCCCTGCCTTTGCGGTATAGAACTCCCGGCGGATCGGGAATGAGCTTCAGCCGCTCGGGATACTCGTCGTCGTCCGGAGTGATTATCGAAATGCCTTCATTCCGACAGTTTTCGACGGTTTTCAGGACGAGCTTCATGTCCTTGAGCTTCAGCCGCTCGGCGGCAGAAGGGGAAACGCCGGGCACTTCGGAGTATGAATCCGCCGCGTAAAGCGCCGCGAGGTCGCCTCCGAAATGCCTCAGGAGCGCGGCGCGGCTCTTTCCGGTAAATTCTGTCCGGAGCGAAAGCCAGAGCCAGAGGGCCTGCCGGTCGCTTGCCTGACTCGGATCCATTATTTTATCGTGAGAGTTGCCTCGGAGGTGATACCCTCGAGTTTGACGTCGTTATACGTTCCGTTGAAGGTATAGAGCGTCGAGAAGGAGAGGGTCTGTCCGTAGATCGCGTCTACCTCGAACATCGCGAGGAGCGTCTCTCCCTTTTTGTTTTCGCTTTGGTTTACGGCGGGGGCAGTGAACGTCGAGATGTTGTCGCCTATTTTGATGAAGCTGTTCGGGCAGCCGCCGGTGAAAATGCTCCAGTGGACGAGATACATCGACACTTTGAGATGGACCGTCCCGTCGTCGTTGCGGGTGCCGACGATGACGGACTTGGTGTTGATATACTTCGCCGCGGAGTTGGAACTTATGGTCTTGTTATATTTGAAATTAGCCGGCGCCTTCTGAACGGGAGTTGTGACCGGAGGAGTGGGAGTTGTGTCCTTGGACGAGCTCGAAGGAGTCGGATTGGTGACGGGCGGATTGTTTTCTTTCGTCGAACTGCTTGACGGCGGATTATATTCCGTGCCCGGGTGATTGTTTTCCGTATTGACCGTCTGTTCGGCCGTGGTCGAAACAGGTTCCGCTGTTCCGGTGTCCGTATCGGTCCCCGATACCGGGGGTTTGCTTTTCTGCGCCTGTCCTACAACGACCGCCCCAATTATCGAGACGGCGAGCACGGACGCTATGATAATGAGAGCTTTCGTGAGTGTTCCTGTTTTCATTTTTTTATCTCCCTTTGTTTTATTCGATGCTGTTTACTGTGCAGTAGAGTTCCCATCCGCGGGTCTCCGACCACGTCGCGACAAATCCGCGGGATGCGTCCGACACGTAGTCGAAACACATGGGAAGGATAAAGTCCCCTTCGGTGTTTATCATCCCGTATTTTCCGTTTTCGTCTCTGACGACCGCAAGGCCCTGCAGGAACGGCCGCGCCTCGGAAAAGCTCGCGGCGCTCACCCATCTTCCGTCGATGGAGAAATATCCGTACAGTCCGTCCTTTTCGACGACGATTATCCCGTCGCTGTAATTGACTATGGAGTAGTTCCCGGGGACGGAGTAGTACCCTCCGCTCTTGGTTGCGAGACGGTATTCGGAAATGTTGATGAGATCAATATGTTTCTGATGCGCTTCCGCGTACCTGACGAGGCAGTATCCGCGGTCGAAATAGTACATTCCGATCGACGAGAGATCGCTGTTTACCGCTCCGAGATGGCGGCGGTGAGTCTTGACTACGTTTTGCATGGCCGGCGAATACTTAACGGGTTCGGCAACGCGGTTGAAAATCTCCTTGCCCGTGCGGTTTACGACGATAACCTCATCCTCAAAGCTTATGACGGAAGCGACGCCGTCCTTTGTGAACTGATATACTGTTTTGTACTTCGCCGGGACAACTACGTTGCCCTCGGCGTCCTTGAAGCCCCAGGCGAGCTTTTTCTCGACGAGATAGGTCTTTCCGTTCACGACGACAACGTCGCCGTCCTCGGCGTCGGTCGGGAATGATTCGGTTTCCGTGCCGTCCTGAGGATCGCTTTCGTCAGGTTCCGGTTCAGGATCCGGTATATCGGTTCCGGTATCTGCGGGTTCCGCGTTGAAGGTCCCGTCGACGACGGTCACCACGCCGGTCGGAAGATCGCTTTCGGCCGGGTCAGACGTTTCCTGCGTCTCCGTGACGCCCTGGCCGGGCTCTGTCTCTGTCACTGCCGGCCCGCTTTCGGTCTGCGCGGAGTCGTCCGTAACGGGAGCCGGTTCGTCTGATCCGGTATCTGTCGGGGCGTCGCTGCTTTCGTCATTCCCGGAGGTGTCCGGCGGCTCGATCTCGTTAAAGACAAGCAGCCAGTCGGAGTAGGGAACGGGCAGGTCGGTCGCCGCGGGGTAATACTCCGGAAAATCGAAGGCAAGGGCCATCCTGTTTATCATATCTTCTCCTACGGGCTCGGATGAGATCCCGTCAGGGGAGAGAACGTAGTATTTTTCGTTTATCTCGACAAGCGGCCGGCCGTCGAGGGTCGTCAGACAGGGAAGCGATCCGGTGAATTTTGTCGCGATCTCCCTGCCGGTCGGGGAATATACCGTATAATTTTTGCCCTGATCCACGAAAACATAACCGAAATACAGCGAGAGAGCCGGCTTTTTCACGGTGCTTGTGACGGCTTTTATGCCGAGCCGCTGGTTTTTCATCCTGTATATCTCGTTTACCGTTACCTTGACGTTTCTCTTCGAAAAAGCAGACGGGACGCTGCTGTTCAGGATCCTGAGAAACGACGTGTTTTTGTCGAATATGCCGGTCGAGACGGTCAGGTTGTTATACGATACTGTCCCGAGACCGTTAAGGTATTCCTCGGCATCTTTGTCCGACATGGGATCAGAGACGGGAGGCTCCGGCGGTTCTGTCACCGGGGCGACTTCTGTCGTATCAGGCGGCGCGGAGGTGTCCCCCGTGCTCGTGCCGGAGTCTTCCGGGGCCTCCGTCGCGGACGTCTCTGTCCCGGGCTCGCTCCGGGGCGGCAGAGGGCGTTTTATGAAAGAAATATCGTAGGCGCCGGCCCGGTAAAGAAGGACCGCGGCGATGATCGACGCGAATATCAGAATTACGATGATCCTTTTTGCCGTGTTTTTCATGTGTTTCCCGTTCTATTTGTGGTACTTTCCGTGGTTTATTATACTGAACGCTCTGTAAATCTGTTCGAGGAGGATGACTCTCATGAGCTGATGCGGGAAGGTCATTTCGGAGAACGAAAGACGGAGGTCGCACGAATTTTTGACGTCCTCTCCCATTCCGTCGGAATCTCCGATGACAAACGTCAGGTCGGAAAAGCCTTTCCCTGGCAGATCCTCGACAAGCTCCGCGAAGGCTTCGGATGACATCTGTCTGCCTTCGACGCAAAGTGCGATCTTATACCCTTTTTTCGGCAGTCTGGGAATAAGATCCCGCTCCCTGCCGACCTCAACAGTCTTAAGCGAGGCGTAGGCGCCTATGCGCTTGACGTATTCATCCGCCGCTTCGCGCAGATATCCCGGCCTCAGATTGCCGACGCAGAGAATTGTCACGTTAAGCATCAGAAAAGCTCCGTTTCTGTATAGGCGGACGCGGAACAAACGGTCACCCCCGAGATTCCGTTCCGCGCGAGCTCGAGCATAACGGCCTTTTCCGCCGTCTCCGGGGTGTTGTTCTCGCGGCTGAGATGAGAAAGCATCACGCGTTTGAGTCCGTGAGGCGCAAGGGCTGAAATCAGCCCGGCGCACGCCTCGTTTGAAAGATGTCCGCCGCCCGACAGAATCCGGTCTTTGAGGGATTTCGGGTAAAGCGCGCTTTTTAGAACCATTCCGACGTCGTGATTTGCTTCGAGAAGGGCGTCGGTACATCCCGTGAGACCTTCCGTGACCCGGTCGGTTATCTGCCCGGCGTCCGTCATGATGCCGAGCGTGCGGTCACTTCCGTTCACGCGGTATCCGAAGCAGGCCGCGCTGTCGTGCGGCACTCTGAATGAAATGACCGAACAGCCGAAAATCGGCACTTCGTCGCCCTCTTTTATCGGGACGATGAGATCCCCTGCGTCTGAAATGTGCGGCGCGATCCGGTCGACGCACCCGTTCGGGATATATACCGGGATGCGGAGTTTTTTCAAAAGCGTACGGAGGGCGGAGACGTGATCGGTGTGCTCATGGGTGATGAATACTGCGCCGATCCGGCGTGGGTCCTCGCCTATTCTTTCGACAGAGCAGAGGATAGACTTTGCGGAGCCGCCGGCGTCAAAGAGCAGCGCTCCGTCGCCGCATCCGACGAAGGTTGAGTTTCCCGAAGAACCGGAAAACAGATTGACGATTCTCATCAGAATCTCGAATCGATCCAGGAGGTCAGGCCGCTTCCCGTGATCATAACGTAGACGAAGTCGAGAAGAAGCGCCGCCGCGACGGCGATTATGACAAAGAGCAGGGGACGCGCCGCGAAATAATGTCTGCGGTGCTCCTCGGCCAGTTTTACACGCTCTTCTTCCGGCAGATCGTACGAAAAAACGGTTTTATCGGGATGAGTATAAAGTCCGCGCATAATAATCATATACGCTCCGGCCGCCGCGCAGGCGGCGATCACGTATACGTATGTGATCCAGCCGTTGCCGAAATTCAGCATCACCTCGTAAAAAACGGTGACGGCGACGACAACGAGAAGAAGCAGCAGCATTTTTCCGACGGGAGTTTTTGATTTCATTTTATCTCAATACCGGGAGTCCGTCGATGGCGTTCAGACCCATTCTGAGCGCCCGGGCGGCGCGGCGGCGTACTTCGGGATCGGTGCTTTCAAGCTCCTGCCTGAGCGCCCTGTAAAAGCCGCCTCTCAGTGAAATATCCTTTTCAAGTTCTTCCGCCCGGTATCCCGGTACGGATTCGTTCCGTATCTGTATTTCGAGGAACGGGTCGGAGGAAAAGCGATCGCTGAGCTCAAAGGCGAGCGACTGCGCGTCGGGATCGAACGAAGGATCGCAGGTCCCGGTCAGAGTAACGCGAAGCGCGGTGGATCCTCTGCGGTCGGCGTCCTCTCCCGCTTTTTCAAGCAGCGATGAGATCAGCCCGTCTTTTGAAACGATTCCCGTCAGATCAAGCGTCTCGGCACGGTAAGTTACGCCGGGCATTCTCAGGAAGGAAACCGAGACGTTTTCGCAGTCGGCGTCGATCAGCAGGACGCCCTTTTTTCCGCACTCGCCGAAATCCCGTCCTTCGGGGCATCCGGGATACGCGATGGTCGTTTTTCCGAACTTTGAAACGCTGAGCGCATGAATATGACCGAGCGCTACGTAATCGAAACCGCCGAGCGACGACGAGAAGACCGGGCAGTACGGCGACAACGGATCATCGAGCGCGGCGTGGCAGCAGAGAATTCTGAGACGCCCGTTTTCTTCCACACCCTCGGAAAGCGACGGCGCCTCGAACATACTGTCCGAAGTGAAGGCAAAACCGTAAACGTCGACCCCGAGGCCCGGGAACTCGAATTTTGACATGTTGGGCGATCGGAATATGAATACGTTTTCCGGGATCCCGGAAAATGATTCGGAATAATACCCTTCGGGGGTGAAATAATCGTGATTGCCGGGGGATATGACAAAACTTGTCCCGCGGTATGAGCCAAGCCGCTCGAAAAATCCGGAGACGATACTGCGGG
>JAEEGL016091827.1_pt1 | contig 16263 bp, 15 predicted proteins | sample 9134231 | NCBI WGS metagenome assembly JAEEGL01 (sample SAMN16246548, study PRJNA631951) | gut metagenome | biome: gut microbiome; feature: rumen; material: fiber-attached | host: Bos | place: Iran: Karaj | collected 2018-10
AAGACAGACGAGGGCTGGAAGGCGAGAGTGGACGACAGGAGTCTCCCCGAGGTGCATATCTCGCCGAAGTATCTGAAGATGCTTGCAGATCCGAATGTCGACAAGGAGACGAAGAGCTACATTCGCCAGCGCATAGCGGCTGCAAACTCTCTTGTCGAGGCGGTGGAACGCCGTCAGCAGACGATTACCGACATCGCTCAGGCAATTTTCGATGCCCAGCCGGGATTCTTCGAGAATGGACTGAAGGGCTTGAGGCCGCTTACGATGCAGGAGATCGCGGAGAAGACGGGTGTTCACCACGCGACGGTGTCGCGCACCGTCCGCGACAAATACGCCTCGACGCCGAAGGGGACTGTCGAGCTCCGCAAGTTCTTCACTTCCGGAATCACGACCGACTCAGGCGAGCAGGTAACGAAAGACGCGCTTCGCGAGCGTCTTGCCGCGATCATAGAGGGTGAAGACAAGGCGCATCCCCTGTCGGACGACAGGCTTTCTGAAATGCTCAAAAAAGAAGGGTTCCCGGTCGCTCGCAGGACGGTAGCAAAGTACCGCGCCATCATGGGCATACCGGGAACGTCAGAGCGTCGTCACTGATTCTCGCTTGCTTTTAGCTCCTCGCTTAGCTTCTGGAGCTCGGAGATATTCTCCTCTTTTGCCGGTTCTTCGGCTTTGGGCTGCACATCAACTTTTGCTGGTTCAACGGCCGCAGGAACTTCCTCGACCTTTGTAGGTTCTTCGGCTTTTGCCTCGGGAGCGGCTTCCTGTTGGACGGGCTCGGAGATTGGCGTGATTGTCACTTTCCCCTGCGCCTTCCTTTTCCCGCGCTTGTCAAGTTCGGTCATGTCGAGCGTAATGATATTGGTGGCAGCATTTTCACGGTCGCCAGGCTCAAGCTGGTTGCCGCGCACAAACTCGCGACCGAGGACGGCGTTCTTGGGGAGCCCGATGTCGCGCGGCAAGTCGTCTGGATGGGCGATGCCGACGGTGACGCAGATGATGATTTCGTACTGCACCTTCTGACGACTCTTGCTGCCGAAGAGCTTTTGCCCTATCCACGGTATGCGGCGTAGGTATGGGATGCCGTCATCGACATCCTCCTCCTCGGTCTTGGAGAGGCCGCCAATGACGGCGGTCGAGCCGTCTTTCATCGTGAACTCGGTGGAGATGCTTTTCATCTTCACGATGGGGAACTTGCCGTAGGAGCTGTCCGCCCCCATGTTGCTGCCGTTGGCGACGCTGTAGTACTCGTCGACGTAGGATATGGAGGGGGTGATCTCGACGGAGATGAGGCCGTCTGGCGAGATGCGAGGAGTCACGGAAAGCTCGATGCCGTAGGAGAAGAACGCGGAACCGGCGAAGAGGCCATGGTCTCTGTCTCCCGGAATCTGCTGGAGCTTAGCGGAGTAGTCGAGGTAGGAGTTCTCGGAGCTGGTGTTGCGCTGGGAGGTGAGTTCGACGTAGGGGTACTTGGTGGTCATGTCGACCTTGGCCTTCTTGCCGTTAGAGACGATGACCTTCGGGTTGGAGAATATCTTTGCATCTTCGAGGCTCTCGAACGCGCTGATCGCGAGCCGGAAGTCATCTACGGAGAGCGTGCCCGAGAAGGTGCGGTTCGCCGAGTACGAGCGGCTGGAATTCCTGGAGTGCCCCCTGGAGTGGGACATATCCCCAGATAGAGACATGTCCGAGCTGGACGAGCCCTCGGCCTTGTAGGCTCTGGAGCTACCGGTGGCGTCAAATGAGCTGGTGCCGGAGCTAGAACTGTTGCGCCCCAACGAGCCTGACGACTTGTCGGCGATCGAGAATGAGCCGTCCTTCGACACGGTGACGGACTTGTTGACGCCGAAGTCCATTCCTGCGGTGACGTCCTTAGTGGAGACACCCCAGCTCTTGAGGTGGCTCCAGTCGAAGCCGAGGCTATGCATCGCCTCGCTGGAGAGTTCGATGAAGCGTGCTTCGATGTAGATCTGGTCAACGGCTTTGTCGACCGAGGCGATGATGCTCTCGCAGTCGGCGAGAATCTTGTCCGTTGCCGTGACAACAACCACGTTCGCCCCTACGAAGCTGGAGGCAATTTGCGATTTGATTTTACCTGTTTGATCCTTTTGCGCAAAAGTCGCATTGAAAAGGTCGGCGAGTTCCTTGGCGGATGCATGATTAAGCTTGAACGTGCGTGTTGATACTGGAATCAGCTGCAAGTCTTCGATTACACGGTAGATGTTGTCGCGAGGTTCAATGCGAAAGCCGCGCGAGCCGAGGATCGCGGTGAGACCTTGCAGCCATGGTACGTGCCTGAGCGATACCGAGACTCGGCGCTGCAGGTTCGTGGAGTCGTCTGATATGATGTTGGCGCCTGTTGTCTTCCTGAATTGGCGGAGTATGTCGGCAAGTGTTGCGTCGTCGCAGTCGATGTCGACAAGCGACATAGTGCCGTCGTTGATGTCGCCCTTTATTTGCGGCTTCTTCGCTGCGATGGCCGAATCGTCTTCTTCAAGGTCGATTTCATCCGTCCCCTCGTCTTGCAATGCGGTCGTGTCATCGGTGTTTGATGTCGCAGTCGCAGCAAGCGGTGTCGAAGCCGCTCCGTTAGTCTTTTCCTCTGCAGTGGTGGCTGGCTCCTGTGCAATTGCCGCCGTGATGATCATTGCAGACAGTGCTATAGAGAAGCTTTTCATTTCTTGTTCTCCTTCTGGTTGAGAATGTCTTTCAGCTTGTTCTCGTCTGGCGTGGCGTCTTCTATCGTCTTGGCGCGGACGCGCATGAGTTTTACCGTGTCCTTTTCGGTGAGTCCCTTGACGCGCCAGGTGAAGCGCCGTCCATTGTGGTTTACGGAGACAAGATCACCGTCCCCGTAGGCGAGGCCATTAAGCATTATGCACTGGCGCCGTGTGCCGTCTTTGCCCGTTACGACCGTTATTCCACTGGTTCGCAACGTCTTGCGCGCTTCGCTCCAGTGGCGGTCGGAGATTGTCTGCGAAGATCGCGCGACGGCGCCGGCCGTCGCAGTCTCTTCGTCGGAAGGCGTTGCCGTAGTCTTGACGTCGACGATTGGTTCTGCAGAAATCGTCTCTCTCTCGCCTTCGAAGCCGATGGGCCAGAATGGATTCCTGACGGCTATTGCCGCAATAAGGATCAGTGGGCTCATTTGCGAGTCAGACCTCCTTTCGCCGGCCATTCAAGGACAATCGATATGGATTGAGTCCTGGGGTTCTGCTGCGCCGTGATATCGAACTGCCTTAGCGAGACGAGAGGCATTTCCTTTTCAAGCCGTAGGAGGAAGGACACGGCCTGCTGGTAGCTGCCTGTTGCCTCGAGCTTTACCGCTGCGCGCGTGTGGAGCTGACGTGGCATCGGAGTCGGCAGCGGAAGCGCGCGGAACGGCTCGTCTGAGTATGTAACGTCGTTAAGCCCTGCGCCGAGGGCGAAGGGGTCGAGAAGCGACTTTGCGCGCATGGCGTAGGACTCAAGAAGGGGAACAAGCATTGCTTCGCGGAAGGGCTTGAGCCCTGCTTCAAGTTCGTCAAGATCCTTCGTGACCGTGCTGGAGCGTCTTAGGTCAAGGTCGGTCCTGTATTGCTTGTCCTGCAGCTCGGCGAGTTTTCGTTTCGATGTTGCGAGTTCGCTTGTGGAAGGCTGGACGCAGAAGAGATAGATTATCGTGGCTAGTGCTGCAAACGTGATAGTAACGACGAATGAGCGTTTTGCGTTTGGGGCCATGTTTTGGAAGAGTTCGCTGTTCATTTCGCAAACCTCCTCTCTGGCATGGTGTATTCTATTTCGAAGCTAAGAAGCTTTCTGCCGTCGATCTCGGCGTTGTCCTGCTTGAAAGAGTTTATCTTGCGTTCGCTTGTGACGAGTTTCTCGAAGCCGGTTTCAAGAGATTCCATGAGCGACACTACGGGAGTTTCCTTCGTCGTAAGTCCGGCAATCACGAGTTTTTGCGTCTCGACGTTCTCTGTTGGTCCGAAAAGCGGAACCTTTAGCCCTGGAGGCATTAGGACTTGTGGCTTCAGCGGGGTTATGGACATTTCCTTCAGCTGCACGCGGAGAGGAACTACCTCTGCGAACTTGGCGAGCGGTTCCCCTATCGAGCGTACGCCTGACTTGTAGTATTCGAGCTGCTCGAGCTGAAGCTTTAGCTCTCGCGCCAGGTCGCGTTTCTGGATTGCCTCGGCATGCGCGCTGTTTTTTGCGGCGAGATCTTCTTCGATGCTGTGGGTCTGTGTCTTTGTAAGGACAATTTGCGTGAAGAGAACGCCCCACCAGACGAGCAGCCCTATGCAGGCGAGAAGGGCGCCTACAGGGAGCATTATCCTCAGTCGCACAGGCGACGACGAGAGTGTTTCGCTTGGCTTGAGGAGATTGAGGTGGAAAGATGTTGCCTTCATGCGGTCACCTCCGCTCCCGCAATTGCCGCGCCTAGCGCTACGAGGTGGCGCGAGGCATCGCCGGAATCCACGCCCTTTTCGAGTTCCAGCCCGTCAAACGGGTTTGGCGAGATGAGCTTCAGGTGAAGCGACTCTTCTGCGTATGTCGACCAATGCGATGTTCCGGCGCCGACTCCCATCAGGAATGCGTGATCGAACTTGAGCCCGTGTTTGCTTGTCAGGTAGTCGAGCGACAGCGAAAGCTGGCTGAGGATTGGCCGTACAAACGGCTCCAGCGCGGGCCGTGGATCGATTAGCGACTCGTTTAGAACAGAGTCAACGAGCTCTTCGTCAAGGCCGAGGGTAGTGCGAACGGCGTCGCGCATGGCAAGAAACCCGCCTACTCCAGGGCAGCGCCGCCACAGGACCGGCTCGCCTTTCTTGTATCCGGCGAGGTATGTCGCGTCCGACCTCATGAATATTGCAAGGGCGTTGCCGTCTGCCGCGATAAACTCTGGCTGCAGAAGGATGCTCGCCATCAGCGCGGACTCGGCGACCTGGATCGACGAGGCGGTTGGGCGCTTGCCTTCCGGGAGGAGTCGGGAGAGCCACAATGTCTGAAATTCCGGGAGAGATGCGCAAAGGTGGAAGTTCTCCTCTGCCATCGGGCGGACTACAAAGCGACGTCCGTTTTCGGATACAGGAGTGCCAGCTCCGGGGAATGGGGGCTTGCGCGCGGAATTCTCCTGCTGCGCGGGTGGCTTTTTCGCGGGAATGGCGGGTTGCTCTCGCTTGATGCCGAAGCGCCTTTTGCCGTCTTGCTGAGATTTGTCGCCCGCTGTGTCCTTTGCGTCCTGTGCGGCAAGGCCGGTCATCATGTCCTGCACTACGGCATCGGCGGTAGATTGGGCAAACGTGGCCATCGGCGAGTTCACGGCAAGCGCGGCATGCGGCGAGGTGAATTCATTCGGCATTTCCCACACTGGTTGGTGGGGAGTGTCTTCCCATCGCATTGGGAGCTCGCCGTTTGGCGGCTTTGTGAACCCTGACGCTGCAATATGCCAGGATTTCTTTTTGTATACAAGTCGGATGGCCGGGCATTCCGTTTCCCCTAAGGCGAACAACTCTATGCCAGTAATGTCACGAACGGATTTCGCCCTGCTGGAGGGGAATTTTATCTCTATAGTCTTGTCTTTTGTTAGTTGCAATTTCACGACAAGACATATTTTAGCAAATTGTGTGCCACTCGCGCTTGCCGATTGTAAAATTTTGTAGTATAATTTTCTCCATGTCGAAGATTTTGATTGTCGATGACGAGCCGCGAATCTTGCTTTTGCTGCAGAGTCTGCTCAAGGCAAACGGCTATGTCGTTGAGACTGCGCGTGATGGAAATGCGGCCCTTGACATCGTGCGCAAGGGCGGTGTCGATATCGCCGTTACCGATTTGCGCATGGCGCCGATGGACGGAATGACCCTTTTTCACGAGATCAAGTCGATAGCGCCGGAGATCCCCGTAATCCTTCTTACTGCCTACGCGAGCGTCGAGACTGCGATAGAGGCGATGAAGAACGGGATTTTCGACTACTTGACGAAGCCGTTCAAGGTTGACGATCTCATAGCGTGTCTGAAACGGGCGGAAGAGCAGGTTTCAAAGTCTGCAACGACGGCAGCGAAGCCAGAGCATCCTGTACGGTATCGCTTTGAGAACTTTATTGCCTCGTCGCCCTTGATGATGAATGTCTGCGACACGATACAGAAGGTCGCCCCTACGGCGGCGACGGTTCTTATCAACGGAGAGAGCGGCACTGGTAAGGAGATTATCGCAAAGACGATACACCGCAATTCAACGCGCGCAAAACGTCCGTGGGTCGCGGTGAACTGTGCGGCAATACCCGAGAATCTTCTTGAAAGCGAGATGTTCGGACACATGAAGGGCAGTTTCACGGGGGCTGTTGCCGACAAAGAGGGGCTTTTTGAGGCCGCTAATGGTGGGACGCTGTTTCTCGACGAGATTTCCTCCATGCCGCTTATCTTGCAGGGCAAGCTTCTTAGGGTACTTCAGGAAAAGGAGATTCGCCGCGTCGGCGGCACTAAGTCGATTCCCGTGGACGTGCGAGTGATTGCAGCGTCCAACGCGAATCTCGAAGAGGCCGTTGTGAAGGGGACTTTTAGAAGTGACCTCTACTACAGATTTGCCGTTATAACAATTGACATACCGCCTCTTAGAAAGCGTCCTGATGACATAATCCCACTTGCTCGTCATTTTATTCGGGCCGAATATGGTTCTGCGGGGTCTGCGCCGGAGATTTCTGCTGATGCGGCAAAGGTGCTTATGGCGTATGATTGGCCGGGCAATGTTCGTGAACTTGAGAATGCTATCAAGCATGCTTTGACCTTTTACCACAGTGGGGAGATTACGCCTGAGCTTCTGCCTCCCAAGATTCTTGAACACAAGACCAAGTCTGAACAAGTGGCATCTTCGGGGAATACTAATGCGTCGCTAAAGTCTTTCCTTAAGCAAAAGGAACGCGAGTATATTGAGCAAATTCTCAATAATACCGGTGGAGATAAGGAGAAGGCAGCAGAGACGCTGAAAGTTAACTTGTCCACTCTATACAGGAAGCTTTCGGACGACTGATTTATTTGCATTGCTGCAAAATTTTCTTATTTGTGCAAACGAATTGATATGACATACAAAGAGCATAGTTTGTGTAATTTTAGGATAATCGGTGATTATTGCTGTATTTCTGGCTTTGGCATATTGATTGCTTATTAGTTTTTGTGTCGGCATGGTGTCGGCACAAATAAACAAAACAAAAAGGAACACAACCATGAAAAAGATGTTGAAGGGTTTTACCCTCGTAGAAATCATGATCGTGGTCGCCATCATCGCCATTTTGGCCGCTGTTGCGATCCCGAACTTCATTAAGTACCGCCGTTCGTCCCAGGCGACCGCCTGCGTCTCGAACCTCAAGCAGATTCAGACGGCGAAGGAACAGTGCCTTATGGCTGGCGATACTGCGTTTGCCAAGTTGTACGGTGCGACTGGCTACATCAAAGTTACGCCTACCTGCCCTGCTGGCGGTGCGTATACGACCGGCGACTCGACGACCGATCCGACCTGCAACTATTCGGATACGGACGCGAACGACACGTCGACCTGGCACTCGCTCAACCGTGCGGCGACCGGCACTTGATAAGCTGATGCACGAAAGTGCTTGACGCCACGGGCGGTCTGAAAGGGCCGCCCGTTCGTTTTAAATTAACAATGGATTTTGCCGAGATATCGAAAAGGCGCAGCCTTCTTCTCCTGGTGGGTTGCGTGGCCTTGATTCAGGTTGCCTGCTACTATTTTGTCGGTGCGACGGTGCGTAGCGACGGCGGGATGGCCATTGCCCAGCCGGACACGCTTCTCTACTGCCAGGCGGCGCGACGGATTGCCGAGGGTTTCCCTTTCTCCTTTTCGTCAGGCACGGCGGCGTCCACCGGTACGACCTCCGTGATCTATCCGTTTGTCCTGGCCGTCCCGTATTTTCTTGGCTTCAAGGGCGGAGGGCTGCTCCTGGTGGGGTTTGCCCTCAACGCGGTTTTCTATTTGCTCTTTGTCGTCGGGTGGACCTTTGTCGCCTGTCGTGCCTTTGCCGGACGGCAGATTGCGCGCGTTGTTGCAGTTGCGCTCGTTGCTTCGTTTGGCCCTTTTGCCTATTGTGCGCTTGCCCAGAGCGATATCGGCCTTTGGATGGCGGTAAGCGCGTGGCTCGCGTACGGGCTTTATGTCGATAGCAAGCGCGTATACGTTCCTCTTCTTGTCCTTGCTCCATGGGTGCGCCCAGAAGGCATGATTGTCGCGGTCGTGTACTGCGCTTTCTGTGGATTTGGCGTTTTGCGGCGGCGGCTTTCGGCTGAATCGTTTGTCGCCGTGGCGGCGGCGGTTTCCGTGGCGGGAGTTTTCGCCCTGAACTACGCAGTCTCCGGAGCGCCCCAGTTTTCGTCCGTCGCCCAGAAGGGGTATTTCAAGAACCTTTCGTTCGTTCACGCGGCATATGCTTCGGCTGAGGATTTCATGCGCATCGCAAAGGCGTATCTTTTCGGAATCCCGCAGAATGCGCCACGAGATTTCTTCTATGTCCCGGTCCTTGGGGCTGCGCTGATGTGGATCGGCGTGTTTTCGCGTTCATGGCGCAATGCGTCCTGGCGCGAGCTTGTCTGGTACATTGCAATGCTCGGAGGCGTAGCCACGGTCGCAACGAGCGGATGGCAGGGCACGAATATCGATCGCTACCTTGTGTGGACGATGCCCGTCCTGCTTGCCTACATGGCGTTTGGTGCGGAGACAGTTGCCTCAAGACTGGGTGAGGGCGCCGTGTGCCTGCTTCCGAGCGCCGTACTCGTCTTGTTTTCCGCGGCAATGGCAGTCGTGTTTCTCTGTGTGTTCGGCGTTTCGGCTTCGGCGTCGGACTCCGTCCGCGCGTTCGCAGCGCGTTGCGATGCAGAGATGCCGGCTGGGTGCAGTGTGGGTGTGTGGGGGAATTGCGGCCTTGCCTATGAGATGTCATCGCGCCGCATCGCGCATCTCTCAGGTATATATTCGCCCGAGTTCCTTGCGTCCAAGTCGATCGCGGGGAAATTCGAGATACTTAAAAACGAACCTGAGACGAGGTTTGACTACTGGATAGCCAGAGTGACGGACAAGAAGTCTCACTATCTAGACAAGCCAGACGAGGTTGCTGGCGCCGTTGTATTTACAGCGCCTCCCGGGCTTGAGCTTAGGAAGGCAGATTGGTCGGCATATGACGCTGGGCGCGCTACGCCTCCGCCTCCAGCCGATGGGCTTTCGCTTGCTGATTTTGTCGATGTTGCTTACGAGCGCGGCGAAAGTTCCGCGGAATATGAGCAATTGACTCGTGATGACTATCCTCTGTTTGCGCCATTCCATGCGATAGGCAAGCTTGGCGGGAGTACAGTGTTTGACGCCGGCAGGTTCCTTTTGGGCGGCGACGCTATGACTGTTTCGCTGAAGCCGGGCCAAGACGTACATGTCGTAATGCGTACGGTCATGAAGTGTTCGGTCTCGCTGGAACGCTGCCTTGGTCATCTGAGGAGCGATTTTTCCTTCAAGAGCCCTATGACGTTGCGGGTGATGGTTGACGGCGAGTCTGTGGGCGACATTCCCTTCCCCGTGGAAGAAGGGGATTTCTGCGATGCTCACTTCGTAATTCCTGGCAAGTTCATAAAGCAACAAAGGACGCGCCTCGCGTTTCTCGGCGAGCATGTAGCTTTCGCCTACTGGTTTTTCCAGTAGCCGATTTATGCTATAATTACTCCCATGATATATGCGCTGCGAAAGCTGATCGCCTTCGTGTTCCTCGGCGGGATGTTCTGGTTGATTTACCAGGACCTAGACAATCTCGGCAAGCCGTGGTTCATGCATGCGCTTGGCCTGATTGCGGTGGTGTTTGCGTTTTTCTGGCTTGTGATACCGATGATCGTCGTCAGGTTCCGCATCCGGCGGCGGCGGCGGCAGAACCGCGAACGCCATGCGAAATGGCTTGCGGAAGGCGGCATCCAAAGTCTGCGTCCTCGGCCTGTGAAGAAGGGCGAAGGCGCGGGCAATGGTTCAAAAGTGACGTCCATATCGTCTGACGACCAGGTGTTCTTCCACGAGAAGGGCACGCTCTACACGGAATTGGGTTCGGAAGACATCGATTCGGCGCGCAAGACAGGGCGCCCTGTCGGCAGCCCGAGCGATGTTGCTTTTCCGGGCATGCGGAGGAAGTGCAGCGTCGCGCAGCGCACACACTGCTATTTCACCGACCGCCGGATTGCGTTCGCCAGTAAGGACATGGACTTCGGCATCCCGTTCGGCGAATTGAAGTCTTTCTCCGTGATGCCAGGCGGCCTTGTCTTCGAGACGGATGGCGGCACATCTGCCGCGCGGTTGGCGTTCACTTTCCAAAACCCGCTTGTTGCAGCGGACATTCTGCACTTCCTGAAGGAGAAGTCATGAGCGAGAGCTCGGATATCGTGTATCTTGAAGGCGTTTCGCGGGCGTTCGCTGGCACAAGGGCGGTCTACGGGCTTTCGCTGAAGTTGAAAGCGGGGGAGGTCATGGGCTTTCTCGGTACCAATGGCGCCGGAAAGACGACGACGATAAAGATGATGCTCGGGCTTCTCGCCCCCACGTCCGGCACAGTCAAGGTGCTTGGCGGCGATCCATCCGATCCGCGCATTCGCGCGCACATCGGCTACATGCCCGAGGTCGCGACGTACTATCCTTACCTCAACGCGCGCGAGCTTCTTGCGTTCTACGGCGGCATCTGCGGACTTGACGCAAAGACCGTACGTTCGCGTACTGACTCGCTTCTCGAGTCCGTGGGGCTTGCCGACGCCGCGAAGCGCCCGCTTAAGACGTACTCGAAGGGGATGCTTCAGCGCGCCGGAATCGCCCAGGCGCTTCTCAACGATCCAGATCTCCTTGTTCTTGACGAGCCGTTCACGGGGCTCGACCCGCTTGCGCGAATCCATTTCCGAGAACTTTTGCGCAATCTCAGGGAGCGCGGCAAGACGATTTTCTTCTCGTCCCACGAACTTGGCGAGACCGAACTTCTTTGTGATCATGTCGCTATAATGAAGAAGGGTCATTGCGTCTACCAGGGGCCGGTGAAGGACATAGCCGGCGATGGCGCGACAAATCTTGAGCGTCTTTTCCTCAAGACGCTGGGGGAGGCGAAATGAAACTCTTTGCAAGGCAGACCTGCGCTCTCGTAAAGCTCTCCTTCATCGAGCTCTGGCGCCGCAACGACATTTTCGCTCTCGTCCTTCTCGGCCTCGCGCTTATGGTGCCGCTTTCGATGGCGACTCCTTTTGGCGCAGAGGGTGCGTCGCGTTATCTCGACGAAATGGCGCTCTTGCTCGTGTGGGGTTTCTCGCTCTTCATCGCGCTTGGCGCGGGGCAGCGGCTCTTCCCGCCGGAATTCGAGTCGCGCACGATCTATCCGCTTCTTGCAAAGCCGATTTCGCGCGGTCGTCTCCTTGTTGGCAAGTACATCGGCGCGGTCGCGGCGTCCTGGTCGGCGCTTGTATTCTTTTATGTACTTTTCGTCGCAAGCGTTCTCCTGCGCGGCGGCACATTTGCCGCGGAACTGCCGCAGGCCATCGTGCTCCACTTCGCGTTCGTCGCGCTTGCTGTTGCCGTCTCGCTTCTCGGCTCGCTCATTGTGACTGCTTCCGCGAATCTGTCGCTTTCCGCGCTTGTTCTCGTCGGCATGTTCTTCTTTGGGCGGCGTCTTCCCGAATATGCGGAAGGTCTCAATCCCGCGCTCGCGTGGGTCGTGAAGACTGTCTACGCTATTGCGCCGCACGCTGAGTTCTTTGACATGCGCCAGCGCCTTATACACGGCTGGGGCGCGGTTGATGGCGTTGTGTTCTTTGTGGTGCTTGCGTATGCGGTGGTCTATGTTTCCATTCTGCTTTCGCTTGCATCTTGCGTGTTGGGGAGAAAACGCCTGTGAATGCAGTCGGCAGAGTTTTTGGGGCCCTCTGCGGCGTCGCGCTTGTATGGTGCCTTGTTGGTTTCTGCGGTCGCGATGTCGAACGTATGCCCCAAGTCGTGAAGGGAGAAGGCACTCTTGCCGTCGCATTCGGCGATGCGCGTGAGACGATCAGCCGGGCACTCGTCCATAAGGCAGACTCTTATTTCCACGGTGGGATCGACATGGAGTGCGATCATCTCGCGGATCATGGACACGCCGACCACGATGACGATCACGGCCATGAAGACTGCCACGATGGGCACGATCATGGTGAAGCGCCGCATGGAGCCTTCGATCCGTGGCGTTGGATAAACTCGCATGTTCGCGCGCCAGATGTGCATCGACATCTTGGCGGCGGCGAGGCGGTCGAGATGATGCCGTGGTTCTGGGCGTCTGTGAAAGCCGATCCTCATAACATTGACGCGTGGACGACGGCATGGTATGTCGCCAACAACACGATGAAGGACAAGCAGCTTGCGCTACGTGTCGTCGCCGAGGGTCTTGAAAAGAATCCCGACGATCCAGAACTGCTCATTTGCCGCGGACGGACGATTTACGACAATGGCCGCGGCGAATTCGCCGCGGCGCGAGAGGCATTTTCGGCGGCAGTCGCGGCGGCAGATCGCATGTTGCAGCGCGTCGGCTCGTCGAATGAGCGCATTTTGCAGGCCCGCGATTTTGCACAGGCGTATCTTGACGAAATGGCGAAGAGGGGGGCTCGCCAGTGAAATACCGCTACCTATATCAGACTAAGGACAATGAGAACAAGGAAGGCTGGATAAATGCCAAGAGCCGCGAGAACGCATACGCGGAGCTTCGCAAGGCCGGCATCAGGCCGTATCGCGTAATTGGCGACGATCCGTTGAACTGGAAGCCGTATGCCGCAGGCGCGGCGATTGTTCTTCTCGCCACCGCGCTCGCCGCCGTTCTTCTTGTCGGCCGAGAGGACCGCAGGCCGCATCCGCGTGCTCAACTCGTCGGCGACCGTGCTGTGATCGACGCAGGGGTTTATTCTGGCTGGACGAACGTCCTCTTTTCCGCGCTTGACCTTCGGCTTGCGTTGTATGCGCAGCCAGGGCGGTATGTTGATTCCCCTAAGCCGACAGAAGAAGAGTGCGCTGCGCTCGCGGTTGCGCTTGATGAGCCCGTCCCGTATGTCGGTGGCGAACCTCCGGAGCACCGCATGCTCAAAAACATAGTTGCGAAGATGCGTGAGGACATGCGCGCCTATATTGCAGATGGCGGCGATGTTGCGGGATACTTCGACTTCCTCGACGAGCGCCAGTCGCAGGAGCGCGAGTTTCGCGAGAAGGCGCTCGATACGGTCTATCGTGCACCCGAGAGCTTGCGCGAGCGCGCGTGGCTTGGCGTTAACGCCCGCCTCAAGGACATGGGCATAGAGCCACTTTCCCGTCCGACGGGAATTCAGGAGCTCCCAGAGGCTCAGGAACAATGAAGGAGATTGGACCATGACGGCTATTCTTGCTGCATGCGCGATATTTGCGGCGGCGTCCGTCAGCGACAGAGGCGACAAGTTCACCGACGAAGAGCCGATCGCGCTCGAGCTCGGCGGAGCGACGCGCCAGGTGGAGTCGTGGGGGCAGAGCAAGTGGAACGGACAGGCGCTCTCGGTGACAAACGGAACGCTCGTGTTTACCAAGTCAGTGCATGTCCACGGCGGCAAGATAAACGTCGGGCCCGATACTACGCTAAAGTTCGCGCGCGGCTGCTCTCTCGGAACTGGCCTTGGCGATGCGGGAACGCGCATCTTCGACATCGCGCCTGGATCTCGCCTCGACATGGACGGCATCCGCTGGAACATGGACCACACGCGCGTCGTTTTGCCGAAAGGCGCGGGATGGAACGCCGACCTTGAACATTTCGAGCTCGCGGGAGGGATGAAGGACAATCTCTGGGATATTGCAGGCCGTGCCTCATTTCCGCGCGGCATACGCCCCGCCAAAGCCGACTGGGGGCATGCGCTCAAGGTCGTGCTGCACGAAGGAGGCGAGCTTCTTCTCGGCGGTCCAGTTTCGACGAACAACACAAAGAAGTGCCGCGTCGAGGTCGTTCTCGAGGGCGGCATAGTCACGCTTTTCTGGAATGCGCGGATAGACCCCGGCCTCGTCCGGCTTGCCCCTGGCGCGAAGGTCGAGGTTCGCGTTGCCAAGGGTGTGGCCTTCGACGAGTCTTCGATTGCCGTTCCAGACGACGCGACCCTTGCGGTGACACGCGACGTTCCTATTCCGGAGGGGTTGCCATTGCGTTATTCGCTGACTGTGAAATACGATAGGACGGGGCGCAACTGGTGGATCTACGCCGATGCCTACAAGGACGAAATCACCGAATGGCACGTGACATACCCGAATCCCGACGTCGAGGCAGAAGCAAAGACCGAGACCGCAAAACCTACCGATACGGTGTTTCGCCGCCGATTCCCGAAGGGAGTGGGCCCGTGGAAGGTGACGGTCGAGATAACGAACAAGAAGGGCGAAAAGGACGTCCAGGCCGTTACCGTGGCGCGCCCGGAAAAGGTCGTCGTACAGCCAGCTCCAAACGAACTCGTGATGGTGGGGCAATGCGGCTACGGTGAAGCCACGAATCTCGTGCGCGACATCCTCAAGGACGACCTCTGTAACCTCTACGTCGGCTGGAACGGCGCCGCGAAGACGTTGCCGCGTAAGGCTCCCGAGGACATCCAGGAGTCCTGGGCGCAGGCGATAAAGGACCGCAAGATGTGGTCGATGAGCATTTACGCTGGCGACGACGAGAAGCTGCAGAAGGAGATCAGCGACGCCTACGAGGGGCGCTACCTCGGCAACAACTGCGGCGAGTACGCGAGCTTTATGTACCAGGGCCGCAAGGAGTGCGGAATACCGATGGACCTCGACCTCGCGTCGGCGAGAGACCGTTTCGTAAACCGCTACTGTGGCAAGGCCGGCTTCGGCTGGCTTGCGAAGTTCCCGTTTGTGTTCTCCACGTGCGGCGCGGCGCTTTCGTGCTACGAGCTCGCGGGCGGAATAGATTTCATCTGCAACGAGCAGTGGGCCATTGGCGCGATGAATGTCGCCCACACGTCGGCTGAGGCGCGCGGCGCGGCGCGCAAGTGGGGCTCCGAGTACTGGTGTGCGTGGAACGCCCATGAGTGGCAGACGTGCGGCATACCCTACCGCACCGAGCAGAAGTACGACTCGTGTCTCGTCGGGTTTCTGCAGGAATACGTCTTCGGCACGTCGATGATAGTGCTGGAGTCGGGGGCGCAAGGCAAGCAGGCGTGGCAGTACACCTCGGACGAGCGCGGCCAGCCAAAGGAAGAGCGTGCGAAGGAGGGGTATGACGGCTATGTCGCGCAGCACTACCGCGACGTGACGAAGAAGTTCTACGAATGGGTGAAGGCGAATCCGCGTGACAAGGGCACGCCGGAGACGAAGATCGCGATGGCGCTTGGCAACCTCGACGCCTATCTCGGGCAGAACGGCGGCTTCACCGTATGGAGCCAGCACGACAACGCCCAGACGAACTCGGCGCTATGGAAGTATGGTGCGCCAGAGAAGACGCAGGCGCTGATCGAGGATATTTTCTTTCCGCGTCCGAAGGACCTTATAGAGCCGTTCGACAACTGCTGGCTTGCCGGTACTCCTTACGGTCAGACAGATGTGATGCAGATTGACGATGATTCTTCGATTGCGGATCTTAGGCGCTACGAATTGCTCGTGTTCGGTGGGTGGAATACAATGACGCCGCACGTGAAGGACTTGCTCGAGCGCTATGTCAATGCTGGCGGCACTCTCGTAATCTCTCGCCCCGAGCTCACTACGCGACTCGATCGTGACTTCATCAACTATAAAGACGCTGATCTCATGGCGCCGTTCTGTTTCCTGCCGCCTGAGGGGAAGGACGATGCGTTCATCGAGAAGCAGTTCGGCAAGGGGCGCTATTTCCTGTTCACAGGCCGCAAGTTCCCGGCCGCGACGAAGGAGGGGCGTGCCGCGTATGAAGCGCTTGTACGGCGCCTCGCTTCCGAAGTGAAGCAGACTGTGCGCCTTTTGGGCGATGGCGATACGCCGCCGCCGGACTGCATCACCTACGCCGTATACCAGAACAAGATGTACTTCCTCAACATGGACACTCGCCGCGAACGGAAGTTCGCGTACGAAATCGAAGGCAAGCGTTCCGAAATGACGCTCGCCCCGTGCGAAATCAAGGTCGTCGACAGGAGAGAATAAGCGCATGAAGACGTTGTCGTCGGTTTTTGCAGTCGTCTGGTGCGGCGCGGCTTTTGCAGGAGCGACTGTCGAATACGAGCGGTTTGGTGCGAAGGGTGACGGCAAGACCGACGACCGTGCGGCCATAATCGCTGCGCA
>JAEEGL017318083.1_pt1 | contig 16263 bp, 13 predicted proteins | sample 9134231 | NCBI WGS metagenome assembly JAEEGL01 (sample SAMN16246548, study PRJNA631951) | gut metagenome | biome: gut microbiome; feature: rumen; material: fiber-attached | host: Bos | place: Iran: Karaj | collected 2018-10
GTATTGATAATCAAGAAGCTGATGTTTATGCAACGGGACTTAAATGTTCAAGAAATGGAATGGAATTTGATTGTCACTATAATGGTGGTGTAGTTCATCTTAAAACTAGATTATTAGGTAGTTACAATGTTTATAATATCTTAGCAGCAGTTGCTCTTGGACTTGAGCTTGGAATTGATATTAATGATATTAAATCTAGTGTACTTGCTCTTAAATCAACTGAACATCGACTAGAACTTAAAAAAGTCGGCGATATCTATATGTTAGATGATGCATATAACTCTAATCCAGTTGGGGCAAGTGGTGCCCTTGATGTGCTTAAGAGTATGAATGGAACTAGAGTAGTAGTTACCCCTGGAATGGTTGAACTTGGAAAACTTGAAAAAGAAAAAAATTATGAATTTGGTAAAAAAATAGCAACCTCATGTGATTATGTTATCTTAATTGGTGAGAATAAAACAAAAGTTATATATGATGCACTTATTGAAAGTGGATTTGAAAAAGAAAACATTTTTGTTATGAATAAAGTAGTTGATGCATATAATGTAATTAATGCGTTAAAAGAAGATGGTGTTGATATATATGCACTATTTGAAAACGATTTACCAGATATATATATGGAGGGAAAGAAATGAAAATAAGATTAGGTGTTTTATTTGGTGGTGTATCTGTAGAACACGAAGTAAGTATTATAACGGCAATACAAGCAATAAATAGTATTGATGAAGCAAAATATGAAATAATACCAATTTATATTGCTAAAGATGGTACATGGTATTCTGGAATGATGCTTAAAGATATTAAAATCTATAATGATATGGATTTATTAAAGCGTTATGCAAAGGAAGTAGTTCTTTATAAAAAAGATGGAAGATTTGTTTTACAAAGCAAGCGTGGTTTTATTAGAAAAGAAATAGCAGAACTTGATGTTGCACTTCCAATTATGCATGGTACTAGTGGTGAAGATGGTAATTTACAAGGTTACCTTGAAACTGTTGGTATTCCATACTGTGAAGCAGATACTTATGCAGCAGTAGTTGGCCAAGATAAAGTATTTATGAAACAAATTTGGCATTCATCTGGTGTACCAGTAGTTAAATTTGATTGGTTTTATGATTATGATTATAATAAAAATCCAGATAAAATTATTGAAAGATTAGAGCGTATTGGATATCCATTAATTGTTAAACCAGCTCGTTTAGGTAGTAGTGTAGGTATTACTGTTTGCAATAATAATATAGAACTACGTGATGCAATTGAAGAAGCAATAAATTATGATACGAAAATATTAGTTGAAGAAGTAGTTAAAAATCTTACGGAAGTTAATATTAGTGTATTAGGTAATTATCAAAAACAAAGTTTATCAGTTATTGAAGAAGTTGGAAGTTCTAATAAATTACTTACATATGAAGATAAATATATTGGCGGAGCCAAAGGTAGTGGACCTAGTAAAGGAATGGCCTCTGCTAAAAGAATAATACCAGCACGTATTTCTGATAAATTAGCTAAAGAAGTTAATGATATTGCTATTAAAGCTTATCGTAGTTTAAATGCAACTGGTGTAGTTAGAATAGACTTTTTAATCGATAAAAAGAATGAAAAAGTATATGCGAATGAAATAAATAGTATTCCAGGTAGTTTATCATTCTATTTATGGAATAAAACAGATAAAGAATATCCGGAATTATTAGAAGATATTATTAATTTAGGAATTCGTGAATATAAAAATAAGAATAGTAAAATTCATTCTTTTGATACTAACATTTTAAGTAATTTTGCCAATAATGGTTCAAAGGGAGTTAAAGGTATAAAGAAATAGAAAGAAATCTTTCTGTTTTTTTTATTTCGTGATATAATTATATATAGTGGAGAAAATATGAAGAATATATTTAAAAGATTTTTTTTGTTTTTAATTAGTTTATTGTTTTTAGAAATTGTTTTTTCTTTAGTACTTTACAATGGCTTTACCTTTGACAAAATTATTAATATTTCATTATATTCGATTATAATATCTGCTTTCTTAAGTATAATTACTGGTATTTTTAATAATAAAACTAATAATGTTATTACTGCTATTATTTTATTTATAATTGGCTTTTTATTTGCCGCTCAATTAGTTTTTTATAATGTATTTAAAGCTTTTATTTCATTATCAATACTTGGATTGGGTGATCAGTTAAATAGTTTTATGAGTGAAACTATAGCTGCTATTATTGAGAATGCCCTATATATTATCTTGATGCTTTTACCATTTATTTTGTTTTTAATATTTAAAAAGAAATTAAAATTAGAAAAAAATAATTTAAAAAGTTATTTAACATATTTAGCTATTTTTGTATTAAGTATTCTATTATTCTTTGTTTATATTATTAAAACAAAGAATAATGAAAACAGTGTATATTATTTATATCATGATGTTAACTCAATTTCTCTTAATATGGAAAAACTAGGGGTTAGTAATTCATATTTAGTTGATATATATCGCTTTATCTTTGGATTTGAAGAAGATATAGTTGATACTAATATTGAAGAAATTGAAGAAGTAGAAGAAGTTATTGTATATGAAAAAAACAATTTAGATCTTAATTTTGATAAAGCTACAAATAATAATGATATTAAAAAGATTAATGAATATATGAAAAATAATCCGGGAACTGATAAAAACGAGTATACAGGTATTTATAAAGATTATAATTTAGTATATATTGTTGCTGAGAGTTTTTCAGAAATTGCAGTAAGTGAAGAATTAACACCAACTTTATATAAATTAACACACTCTGGTTTTATTTTTGATAATTATTATACGCCTAATACTTTATCAACAATTGGTGGCGAGTTTCAAGCTTTAACTGGTTTATATCCAGATTCTAGTATTTTAAACAAATGGCGTACTGGTAAGAATTATTTTCCATATGGTCTTGGTACTGTATTTAGAGGACTTGGTTATAAAACATATGCATATCATAATAATTGGTATGGTTTTCAAGATCGTCATAAATATTTGAAAAGTCAAGGGTTTACTAATTATATTGGCTGTTCTAATGGTATGGAAAAAAGAATGAATTGTAATAGATGGCCTGCAAGTGACTTGGAAATGATTAAAGTTACGATGAAAGATTATATTAATAATGAAGAACCATTCTTAGCTTATTACATGACTGTATCAGGACATTTTCAATATAATTTTAAAGATAATAGCATGGCTAGTAAGAATAAGAAACTTGTTAATAATTTAAAGTATTCTACAGCCGGTAAAGCATATATCGCAACGCAAATTGAACTTGATCGTGCTCTTGAATATTTAATTACGGAATTAGAAAAAGCTGGTAAATTGGATAATACTATAATTGTTCTAATGGCTGATCATTATCCATATAAACTAGATTTAAAAACTATTAATTCAATGTCTAGTTATACAAGAGATAGTGTGGTTGAAGTAAACCACAATAATTTAATTTTGTGGAATAGTACTATGGAAGATATCCATATAGATAAAGTTTGTATGTCAAGTGATGTCTTACCAACAGTATATAATTTATTTGGAGTAGAATATGACTCTCGTTTATTTACTGGGCAAGATATATTATCACCAGAAGAAGGATTAGCCGTATTTAGTAATCGTAGTTGGAGGACAGATGCAGGAACATACTTTACTAGTGGTTCTAAATTCGTTGGTGAGGTACCATATGAAGGTTATGTTGCAAACATTAATAATGTTATTAAAAACAGATTAAATGTGGCTAAATTAATCGTTAAAAATGATTATTATAAATATTTATTAAAGTAGGTGAATTATGAAAAAAAACAAATTAACTGTTGGAATGTTTGTTGATGTATTTTTTCCGTTAATTGATGGAGTAGCCATGGTTGTAGATAATTATGCAAAGCGTCTATCAAAGTATTGTAATGTTATTGTTTTTTGTCCAAGATATTTAGGAAAAGAGTATGATGATAGTGTTTTTCCTTATCAGGTAGTAAGATGTAGATCACTTAAAGTTCCATTTATTGATTATTCACTTCCAATGCCTAAAATGGACTATAATTTTCAAAATAAATTAAAAGAATATAATTTAGATATTGTTCATATCCATTCACCATTTACAATTGGTGAAGCGGGAGTAAAGTATGCAAAAAAGAATCATATTCCAATAGTTGGAACAATGCATAGCCAGTTTAAGCAAGATTTTAAAAGAGCTGTTAAAACGGATTTACTAGCGGATGTATTAACAAAAAAAATAATACGCGTTTATAATAAATGTGATGTCTGTTGGACGGTGAATAGAGAAGTTGCCAGAATATATCATGAAGAATATGGTTATAAGAAAATGCCTAGTATTATTCCAAACGCAACAGAAATGTATCCAGTTAAAGATTATCAAAAAGCTTGTGAATATATTAATAGTAAGTATGGTATAAAAGATGAAGCAGTATTCCTTTTTGTTGGACGAATAAATGCCTTAAAAAACATTTACTTTATTGTTGAATCATTAAAGAAAGTTCATGAACTAAAACCAGATTTAAAATATCGCATGCTATTTGTTGGAACTGGACAAGATGAAGATGAATTACAAAAGTTAATCAAGAAATATAAATTATCTAAAGATATAACTTTATGTGGTAGAATCTGTGATCGTGAAATATTAGCAAACTATTATGCAAGAAGTGATTTGTTGTTGTTTCCATCTCTTTACGATACATCAAGCTTGGTACAAATAGAAGCGGCTTCACAAAAGACGCCAACATTATTTATTGAAGGAGCAGCTACTAATGCAACTGCAACTAATAACGTTAATGGTTTTATTGCTAAAAATGATGTATTAGAGTATGCTAAGTCCATTATTAAAATAATGAATAATAAAAAAACTTTAACTAAAGTTGGTAATAATGCCTATCGTGATTTATATAAAAACTGGGATACTTTAGTTAAAGAAGTATATAAAAATTATTTAGAGTTAACAAAAAAAATATCTAATTAGATATTTTTTTATTTTTTCCTTGTAGTTTCTTTTTCTGGATCTAAATAAGGGAATGCTTTAATTATTTCATCTGTAAATGAATTTATTATTGCAATTATTTTATTATATTCTTCAGTAGTTGCAATTAATGATTTGTTATTTTTTACTACAATATTGTTTTTTACATATAGTGTAAAGTTTTTTCCAGATTGATCAAATGTAGTGAAAGTAATTTTTTCATCAATAGTACCTAAATTATATCCAATGAAATCATAACAATCAGTAGTATTATTTTTTATTCCAACAAAGACATTTACATTTTCTAAATTTTGATTATAACTGCATTCAATAGTTTTGTCTTCATAATCAAAACTAAATGAAAATCTTATACATTTTCCATAATTATTATATCCTGACTCTAATGAGTATTTAGTTTCACTTTCGATGAATTTATCGGCATTATCAATAAATGAATGATTAGTAAATGGATAAATTGTTTTTATTAATCGATTAATTGCATCATCAAATTCAAATACAATATCTGGTGCCATAGGTTCACTTAGTATTCTTTTATTTTTTCTTTGTTCATTACAAGAGTTAAATGTTTTATGATAATAAGACTTTTCTTTATCAATTGCATATAGTTGCATTTCTCGTAATGTTTCATTATATTTCTTTTCAACTTCTTCATCACTGCTAGTTAATAGTGCATATAAGAAAACAAGCCCTTCTAAATTTAAAATATTATGTCCATAAAAATAACTCTGTAATTGATATGACTTAATTTTGCTATCTATTTCACTTGGAAGATCATTATGTATAAAAAGTGAACGATATTCTGGATCATATTTTAATATGACATTGCCAAGAACATAGAATTTGGTTTTCTTTCCGTCAAGATAAGCTTCCATTTCTCTTGCACCAAGATATTCAAGATAATCATAAGCCATAGTTGATGAACTAAATTTTTGTGTCATTTTATAATCTTTTATTTTCATTATTTCCCCCTTGAAAACAGTTTTTTATTATACAATATTTACATATTTATGTCAATATAACATATATAGCAACCATTTGCTTATCATAAATGTTATTCTGTGCTTTTTTAATTTATAAAAATAAGTTATAATTATTATGGTGATGTTTATGGAAAGAATATCAAAAGTAATAGCTAATTCAGGTTATATATCAAGACGTGGAGCAGACGAATTAATTCGTGATGGTAAAGTACTTGTTAATGGAGAAGTAGCTATCTTAGGACAAAAAGTATCAAGTGAAGATATAATTACGATAAATGGTAAAATAATTGAAAAAAATAGTGGTAATTATGAATATTATCTATTAAATAAACCAAGAGGAGTAATATCAACAAGCAGTGATGAAAAAGGAAGAAAAACAGTAGTTGATTTAATAAATACCAAAACTAGGGTTTATCCTATTGGTAGGCTTGATTATGATACAACTGGTGCACTTATTTTAACTAATGATGGTGATTTAACTAATAAACTATTACATCCATCTAAAATGATTGATAAAGTATATCTTGCAAAAGTAAAAGGAATAATAACGGGAGTTGAAATTAATAAACTAAAAAATGGTGTTAGGATAGATAATTATAAAACCAGTCCTGCTAAAGTTAAATTAAAAAGTTTCGATAAAAAAACTAATACATCTATGGTTTTATTAACCATCCATGAAGGCCATAATCACGAAGTAAAAAAGATGTTTGAAGTAATTGGCTTTGATGTTATTAAATTAACAAGATTATCTTTTGCGGGTATTGATGTAAAATCACTAAAAAGTGGTGAATATCGAAAATTATCAATAAAAGAAGTACAAAAATTATATAGTTTGGTGAAATAATGAAAGAGTTTACTTTAATAGTTGATTGTTATAATTATTTTAAAGATTATAGTGAATTATTTGATTATTTATATTCATTAAATGGAGTAGAGGATGTGGTAATTACCACAGATGACTTACTTGCTGTAAGTGTTAAATATAATGAAAAAATAATTAATGATGATCGAATAAAACTTGAAATACTTGCATTTTTAAACTCATTAAATTATCCAGTTATCTATGGCTTTGATCGCCATATGAAAGAAACTAAATTAATTAAATTAAACTATCGAATTTGTTGTGAGTTTTGTTTTGGTAATATTATTTATACTTTAATTGAAACTAAGGGAATTGAAAAAGTAGAGAGCAATTTTTATCAAAAATATTGGAAAAAACTAGAAGGAGATGATTATTTTATTAATATTTATTATAATCCTAAAGTAATTTCTAATAAAAAACTTGATAAATTGATAAAAGAAATAGATGTTTACGGATAAAAAAATAGTTCTTGAATAGAATTAATTAAAATGATACAATTAAGTTAAAGGAGGAGTAAATGAAGAAGTATTTCTTAGTTGTTTTTTGTGCATTACTTTTATTCGTAGTTACTGGATGTGGTAATAAGAATCAAGTTAAATGTACTGGATCATTCTCAGAAGGTGGAATGAGTATGGATGCTGAAATAATTGCTGATTTAGATGATAATGATAAAGTTACTGATGTAACAGCAATTATGGATTTAAAAGACAAAGATACTGCTACTCAATTCTGTAGTCTATATAAGATGTTTGCAGATGAAGAGAAAGGTATTGAAATTAGTTGTTCAGGATCTAAGATAACTATCAAAGGATATTCTAAACTAGAAGCTGAAACAGAAGAAGAAGATATAGTTGGAAAAACTAAAGATGAGTTTATCAAAGCAATGCAAGAAGAAAAATTTACTTGTAAATAAGAAGAGCAATCTTCTTTTTTTCTTACGATAATACTTGAAGAAATATTAAAAATTAGTTATAATATCTTGGAGATGGAGGAAATATGAAAAATAAACATGAATTTACAATAAAAATTGAAGGTGAAGAATGGGAAAAAGCTCAAGATGAAGCATTCAAAAAAAGAAATAAAAATGCTAAGATTGCAGGATTTCGTCCTGGTAAAGCACCTAAAGATGTATTTATTAAACATTATGGAAAAGAAAGTCTATATTTTGATGCTGCTGATAGTCTTTTAAATGTGGCATATACAAAGATGCTAGAAAAAGAAAAGGTTGTTCCTGTGGTAGAACCAAAGGTTGACATTAAAAGTATTAATGAAACCGGTATTGAATATATCTTCACTGTTATAACTAAACCAGAAGTTAAAATTAAGAAATATAAAAAACTAGGGGTTAAAAAAGAAGAAGTTAAAGTTACTAAAGAAGAAATTAATCACGAAATAGAACATTTACTTGATCGTTATACGGAATTAGTTACTAAAGAAAAAGGTAAAGTAGAAAAAGGTAATATTGCTGTTATTGACTTTGAAGGATTTAAAGATGGTAAAGCTTTTGAAGGTGGAAAAGGAGAAAATTATTCTCTTGAAATAGGAAGCAATACTTTTATACCTGGTTTTGAAGATGCGGTTATTGGAATGAAAACTGGTGAAAGTAAAGATATTAATGTTACATTCCCAGAAGACTATGGTGAAAAATCACTTGCAGGATGTCCAGTAGTATTTAAAGTAAAAGTTAATGAAATTAAAGAAAAACAAACTCGTGAATTAGATAAAGATTTCTTTGAAGATTTAGCAATGGATGGAGTAGATTCTAAAGAATCACTTGAAAAAGAAATTAAAGAAACTATTAAAGCAAGAAAAGAAACTGATGCAGAAAACAAGTATGTTGATGATTTATTAGCTAAGATAGGTGAGAATACTGAAGTAGATATTCCAGAAGAAATGATTGATGAAGAGGTTCATCGATTAATACATAGATTTGAAGATCAACTTCGTATGCAAGGTGTTTCACTAGATTTATATTATGAATTTACAAAGACAACACATGAAGACTTACATAACCAAATGGAAGGTGAAGCTAAGAAGAATGTTCTTTATCGTTTAATCTTAGAAGAATTAGTAAAACTAGAGAAGGTAGAAGTAACACTTGAAGATGGTGAAGCTGAAGCTGATAAATTAGCTGCTAAATATAATATGAAGAAAGAAGATTTATTAAAAGAATTTGGTGGATTAGATATGATTATGTATGATCTTGAAGTTCGTAAAGTCTTTGATAAATTAAAAGAATATAATAAGTAATAAAATAAAGCAATTTTATCTTTCATAAAGTTGCTTTTTATTATATAATAACTATGAAAAGAGGGATATTATGTTAACGAAAGAAGAAGTATTGCATGTTGCACATTTAGCAAGAATAGAAATAACCGAAGAAGAACTTCTTAAATATCAAAAAGATTTAAAAGTATTATTTGATGAAATAGATAAAATCAAAGATATGAATGATTTTGATGATGATAAAATGTTTTCTCCATGTGAAAATAATTTTGATATTAATGGTAATATGCATGATGTCGATAAAGATAATTTACTAGTTAACGTACCTAAAAAGAAGGGAAACTTTATAGAAGTTCCGGTGATGGTAAATGAGTAAATATATCGATTTAAGTATTAATGAAATACATGAATTATTAAAGAAAAAAGAAATAAAGCCAATAGATTTAGTTAACGAATGTTTTGAAAGAATTGAAAATAGTGATTTAAATGCATTTATTACTCTAGATAAAGAAGGTGCGATTAATAAAGCCCAAGAACTTGAAAAAATAGAAGTAGGCGATGACTTACTATTTGGAATACCAATAGCTATTAAAGATAATATTATGGTTAATGGTTTAAAATGTACTTGTGCATCACATATTCTAGATAACTTTGTTTCTATTTATGATGCTGGAGTAATAGATTTAGTTAAAGAACATAATATGATAATTATTGGTAAAACAAATATGGATGAATTTGCGATGGGATCAACCTCTGAAACAAGTTATTTTGGTGCCCCAAAGAATCCTTGGAATAAAACTAAAGTATCAGGTGGATCTTCGGGTGGTTCGGCAGTAGCTGTTTCTGGTGGACTTGTTCCATTAGCACTAGGTAGTGATACTGGTGGTAGTGTAAGACAACCATCTAGTTTTAATGGTATTGTTGGTATGAAACCTACATATGGTCGAGTATCTCGTTATGGTTTGGTAGCTTTTGCATCTAGTCTTGATCAAATAGGACCAATGACACGAAATGTTTATGAGAATGCAGTACTATTAAATAGTATTTGTAAGTTAGATAAAAGAGATTTAACTAGTTTTGATACTAATGAAGATTTTACAAGAAAAATTAACATGCCACTTGATAATTTTAAAGTAGCTATTCCAAGTTACTTCATTAGTGATATTGTTGATCCAGAAGTAAAAGATAAAGTATTAGAAATTAAAAGTTTATTAGAAAATAATGGTGTTAAAGTTGATATTGTTGATATAAAGCATATTGATAAAACAGTTACTTTATATCAGATAATTGCAATGGGAGAAGCTAGTAGTAATTTAGCAAGATTTGATGGCGTAAGATATGGTTATAGTTATCCTAATCCAACTAGTTTAGATGATTTATATAATAAAACAAGAAGATATGGATTTGGCACTGAAGTTAAAAGAAGAATTATGGTAGGTAGTTATCTATTATCTGGTGAAAATGCTAAAATATATTATAATAAAGCTTTACAAATAAGAGATGATTTAGCTAAAAACTTTAAGAAAGTATTTGGTGAATATAATTTAATTATTGGACCAACTACTGCAAGATGTGCTTATGATATTGGTCTTAAGGGTGATGACCCTATGAAAAGTTTCATGGATGATATTCTAGTAATGCATGCTAATATGGGTGGCTTTCCATCTCTTTCAATGCCGATTGGATTTAATCACGAACATTTACCAATAGGCCTTCAAATAATTGGTGATTTACGTGATGAAGCTACAATATATCAACTTGCTAGTTTTATTGAAAGTAAAATAGAAGATGACTTTAGTGAGGTGCGAAATGGATTATAAGATAACAGTTGGTGTTGAAGTTCACTGTGAACTAAAAACAAAAAACAAAATATTTTCACCAAGTAAATCATCTTTTGGTAGTATGGCAAATACTAATACAAATGTTATTGATTTGGGTTATCCTGGAGTACTTCCACAATTAAATAAAGAAGTACTTGAGTATGCAATAAGAGCATGTCGTGTACTAAATTTAAATATAACTAAAGATATGCATTTTGATCGTAAGAATTATTTCTATGCAGATAATCCAAAGAATTTCCAGATAACTCAAAATGAAACTCCTATTGGAACAAATGGTTATGTTGAAATAGAAGTTAATGGAAATAAAAAGAAAATAGAAATACTTGAAATGCATATCGAGGAAGATACATGTAAAAGTGTTCATGGTGAGAAATCTAGTTTACTTGATTTTAATAGAGCAGGTGTACCACTAATAGAAATAGTAACAAAACCATGTATTAATTCAAGTGAAGAAGCCGTTAAATATCTTGAAAAATTAAGAGAATTACTTCTTTACGCAGAGGTATCTGATTGTAAAATAGAAGAAGGTTCTATGAGGTGTGAACCTAATGTGTCTATTTCTAAAACAAATAAATTGGGTACTAAAGTAGAAGTTAAAAATATTGGATCAATTGCTAATGTTGGTGAAGCTATTAATTATGAAGTAAATAGACAAAAAGAAATATTAGATAAAGGTGAAAAATTAGTAGAACAAACAAGAAGATTTGATGATAAAACCAGAACTACTATTTTAATGAGAGTAAAAGAGACTGGTAATGATTATCGTTATTTCCCTGAACCTGATATTCCATATGTTCATTTAACTGATGAATTTATTAATAATAGTTTATCTAGTCTAACTAGAATGCCGGATGAAAGACGTAAAACATACAAAGAAGCTGGTATACTTCCAATAAATATTGAAAAGATAATTGCCAATAAAAGTTTATCTGATTATTTAGAAAGATTTTTAGATGTTAATTTAGTAATAGCTTCAAATCTATTATTAGGAGATGTAGAAGCATATTTAAATAAGCATAATAAAGAAATAAAAGATACTAAATTAACTGATGATAAATTTAAAGAATTAGTTAATAAATTAGATAAAGGTGATATTACAAATAAAATATTTAAAGATATCTTAGTAGATATTATGGAAAGTGATAAATCAATTAAAGAAATACTTGATGATAAAGGATTAAACTTAGTGCAAGATGATTCTTTAGTTGATGAAATAATTAATAAAGTTTTAAGTGAAAACGAAGTAATGGTAAATGATTATAAAAATGGTAATGAAAGAGTAGCTAAAGCTTTAATGGGACTTGTAATGAAAGAAGCTAAAGGTAAGATTAATCCAAGTGTAGCAAACTCTAAATTAATGGAAAAATTAGATGCATAGTGCATCTTTTTTTTGACACTTTTTCTTTACTTTAATAATAAAATTTGATATAATGTGCATAGATTCGGAGGACATATGAAACTAACTGATATTAAAGGCATTGGGGCAAAATCCGAGATGTTACTTAATAAATTGGGTATTATGACTATTGATGATTTATTAACGTATTATCCAATGAGATATGAAGTATTAAAAAGAAGTGATTTAAAAACAGTTTCAGAAGAAGATAAAGTAATAATTGATGGTAAAGTAGATAGTATTCCTTTAATATTAAGATTTAATAAAGGTCTTAATAAAATGAATTTTAGATTAGCTATTTCAAATGGCGTAGTAGGAGTATCTATTTTTAATCGGGCATTTATGAAAAGTCATTTAACTATTGGTGCCAATGTAATTATTATTGGAAAATATGATAAAGTAAAAAATATAATTACTGCATCGGATATAAGATTTGGGACATTATCTCGTGAAGAAAAAATAGAACCGGTATATCATTTAACAAGTGGTATTACTAATAAAAACATGTCAACATATATCAATTTGGGTTTAATAATGTATGGCAGAGAATTAATAGATTATATACCAACTTATTTACAAGATAAATACCATTTTGTTAATAAAAAAACAGCTTTAAATATTGTTCATAATCCAAGTGACTTAGATAAACTTGATATTATTAGAAAAAGACTTAAATATGAAGAATTATTTATGTTTATGGCTAAAATAAACTATTTAAAAGAAAAAAACAAAAAAGAAAATGGTTTGTCAAGAAATATTACTGAAAAATACATAGATGATTTTTATAAGTTATTACCATTTAAGTTAACTAATGATCAAGATAATGTTATTCATGAAATTGTTACTGACTTGAATAGTAAAAAAGTAATGAATAGATTACTTCAAGGTGATGTTGGTAGTGGTAAGACAATAGTAAGTATTGCGGCAATGTATTTTAATAAATTGTCAGGTTACCAGAGTGCATTAATGGCACCAACGGAAATATTAGCTACTCAACACTTTAATAATATTAATAAATTAATTGGTGATAAAGTAGAAGTAAGATTATTAATTGGATCATTAAGCAAAAAAGATAAATTAAAGATTTATGAAGAACTTGAAAGTGGGGTAGTAGATATCGTAATTGGTACGCATGCACTAATTCAAGAGGATGTTAAATATTTTAACTTAGGTTTGGTTGTAACTGATGAACAACATCGCTTTGGAGTTAATCAAAGAGCTAATTTAAAGAATAAAGGAATTACACCTGATGTTCTTTATATGAGTGCAACACCAATACCAAGAACATTTGCTTTAACAATTTATGGTGATATGGATATATCTATTATTAAAGAAATGCCAAAAGGTAGAATTCCTGTTAAAACACTTGTTAAAAGTGATGAAGAAATAACTGAGGTCTTGGACCTTATGTATAATGAATTAAAAGATAAACATCAAATATATGTTATTGCACCTTTAATTGAGGGTGACGAGGAAAGTGAATTAACTAGTGTCAATGATTTAAAAGATAAAATGAATTTAGCATTTGGTACGAAATATAAAATAGAAGTATTACATGGTAAAATGCCAAACAATTTAAAAGATGATATCATGTTAAAGTTTAAAAATAACGATATTAATATTTTGATTAGCACAACAGTTATTGAAGTAGGGGTAGATGTACCAAATGCAAGTATGATGGTTATATTTGATGCCAATAGATTTGGTTTATCAACACTTCATCAATTACGTGGTAGAGTAGGAAGAGGTAATATACAATCAACATGTATTCTAATAAGTAAAACAGAAACTGAAAGATTAAATATATTAAGTAGTACAAGTGATGGATTTGTTATTGCTGAAGAAGATTTTAAATTACGTGGTAGCGGTGATTTGTTTGGAACTAAACAAAGTGGTGATATGAATTTTAAAATTGCTAATTTAAAAGAAGATTATAAAATATTAGTTGAAGCTAATAAAGATGCTAAAGATTTTTGGAAAAAAAGTGATGAAGAATTACACAATTTGAAAGATATAGTCATATCTTCCATCGAAACAAATTAATTTTTTGCCAAATTTTATAAAATGAATTGACATGCTAAAAAAAATATATTATGATTTATATGTATGGTAGGAAATAAACCATACACACTCTTATATAAGAGTGTATTCAACCAAAACCCCCTGAAGAGAGATATTTATTAATGATATCTCTCATTTTGTTTATTAAAGGCCAATAAAATCAAGTGTTTGCGAAGAATTGATGCTTTGAAAGATTAATAAATATATTGATTTAAGTAAGAATTAGGTAAACTTTTTCTTACCTATTTTTTACCTAAAAGTATGGATATTTCTAGAAATATGTGATATTTGTTATTATTTATAGGTTTCAAAAACGGGATGCTCTTTTCAAATAGTTTTGGACGATTTACAGTATTCTAATACTTTTTTGTTTGAATATATTTACTAAAATTAGTAATAAATGTATAATGCTATTATAGAGGAGTTGAAGAAATGGAAAATAATAATGTTGAACAAAACAAAAATAAGAATTTAATTATTGTGGTTATGGCATGTATAATTATATTGCTAATAGCTGCATTAGTATATTTTTTATTTATAAAAAAAGGAGATAGTGAAAAAGAACCACAGAAACAGGAAGAAAAAACTAATATTAATTATGACATATTAAATTATCAGTGCAAGAAAGAATATTGTGATGGTGAGGATTATATTAATGTTAGAGAATTGTTAAAAAGTGATGATCCTGTTAAAAGTCTTTATAGTGGTAATGATCATAAAATCCATGCTGTGCTTCTAGAAAATGTTTCCGTTGGGAATAGATATCTCTATATGGTTGATGAAAATAAATATTATTTTAAAAATGATAATTATTATTCCATTGATATTATAAATATTGGTTATGAAGGTTCGATTGTAGAAAACAATAATTATGATTTTGGTTATGCAATGGTACATCAAAAGATTACAAATTTATCGTATGAAACTGCTAATAGTAAAATATATAGCTTTAAAGATAAAAAGTATGTATTTGAAGTTGATGAGTACTACGAGTGCGCTTATGATGAATATGAGAATCAGCGTTTTTATAGTCTAAGACATAATGGAGATGTTACACTATACGACAATAAATTTAATAAAGTCTTTGATAAAGATACATATGGTGACTTTGCATTTGATGATAAATACATTTTTGGAATAATTAAAGAAGATTTTAAATACAAATTTTTTAAATATGATATTACTACAAAAAAATACAAACTAAGTAATGTATTGTTTGGTGATTCTGATGATTGGGATTTTGATTGCACATATAATTATATTGTAAAATATAATGGTGTTGAATTTGAAATATATGACTTTGATGGTAACATTGTCTTTAAAACTGACGAGAAAACAAATTTAAAAAATATTAAATCTAAAGACTATGTTATGCCAGAGTTTCCTCAACTATATTATTCTAAGAAAGAAAATAAAATAAAATTAATAATTGATCCAGAAATTTGTGGCGATGAATCATGCCCACCACATTTCGGTTACTCTTATTACGAATATGATATTAGTTCAAAGAAAATAACATATAAATTTTTTACTGATAATATCCCAGATAGTATTTATAAAAATTTATTTGATGGATATGTCGAAATATAATATTTTAATTATGTTAGAAAGGGATGATATCCCTTTTTCTATTATAATTTTAGGTAAGAATTAGGCAAGAAAAAAGCAAAATTAGCTAACATAAACTGACAAAAAACAACAAATTTTAACACCTTTTATATCAAGTTTTAGCACAAAATGAACACAAATGAACCGAAAAAGGCGTCCCCCCTGCCATTTAGAATAAATGTTCGTAGTGAAACACTGCTCCTTTATTTATAAAGGTTTGCGGTGTTTTTGCTTTTTTTTGTGCAAGTACGCTAAGCCACATTTTTGCCACAATTTGCTAATTTTTAATATTTTA
>JAEEGL011822890.1_pt1 | contig 16262 bp, 10 predicted proteins | sample 9134231 | NCBI WGS metagenome assembly JAEEGL01 (sample SAMN16246548, study PRJNA631951) | gut metagenome | biome: gut microbiome; feature: rumen; material: fiber-attached | host: Bos | place: Iran: Karaj | collected 2018-10
CAGGGTGGGCGCGGGGCGCAGATCGCCCGGAATGCGCCGCCAGCCACTGCCGCAAGCCGACACCAAGCGGATGACGACGAGACGAGGCCATGTGGCTTGGCGATGTGAACTTGACGTTTTTACCCGCCAGAAAAACGCCCGGTCCAGATTGAGGGAAGGCGGGCGCCCAACCTAGCGAAGCGGCCAGACTGGCGTCTGCCGCGAGCGTCCGCCAACGGCGGATTGGGCGCTCGCATTTCCCAATATGGGCCGGGAGAGAAGTTTTTCCGGGTAAAAATGCCCGGTCCTTCATTCTTCACTCTTCACACCTCACCACCGCATGTCCACATTTCAATAATACATCACTTTTTTACTACGCGCGCGTTGAAAGTATTTTGGGGTTTTAGTATAATGCTATGTGTATGAGCTGCAATCCCAGAACCAAGGCCGTTGAGGCCGTTGCTTCGCTCGCAGCGCCCCGGCACGGCACGCCGGAGAAGGCCGACATCGGCTTTTTCGGCGAGGATGCCTTTGGTGCCGAAGCCATGCGCGCATATATGCCGAAGGCCGTCTGCGACGCCCTTCTACGCACCATTGAAGACTGTGCGCCGCTTGACCAGGCCATTGCCGGCGACGTCGCCGCCGCCATGCGCAACTGGGCCATCGACCGCGGCGCCACGCACTACACGCACTGGTTCCTCCCCCTCAATGGGGCAACCGCCGAAAAGCACGACGCCTTCCTCGACTTCGAGAAGGGCCACCCCATACTCTCTTTCTCTGCCAAGAACCTCATAGTCGGCGAACCCGACGCCTCTTCATTCCCCTCCGGTGGACTCCGCTCCACCTTCGAGGCACGCGGCTACACAGCCTGGGACCCAACCTCGCCCGCATTCATCAAGCGCCACGGCAACGGGGCCACGCTCTGCATACCAACCGCATTCTGCTCCTTCTCCGGCGAATCTCTCGACAAGAAGACACCGCTCCTGCGCTCGCGCCAGGCCCTCGCGGCCGCCACCAAGCGTCTGATGAAGGTCTTTGGCCTTCCCGACGAGCGCGTCACCGTCACACTTGGCGCAGAGCAGGAATACTTCCTGATCGACCGCCACTTCTTCCTGCAGCGCCCCGACCTCCTCCTCACCGGCCGCACCGTCTTCGGCGCACCCCCGGCCAAGCACCAGCAGCTCGAAGACCACTATTTCGGTCTCATCAAGATGCGCGTGCTGGAGTTCATGACCGAGGTCGAGCATGAACTCTGGCGTCTCGGCATCCCGGCCAAGACGCGCCACAACGAAGTCGCGCCGGCGCAGTTTGAATTGGCGCCGCTCTTCGAGGACGTCAACCTCGCCTGCGACCACAACATGCTTGTCATGGAAGTGCTGCGCCAGGCGGCCAAGCGCCACGGCCTCGCCTGCATCTTCCACGAAAAGCCCTTCGCCGGCGTCAACGGCTCCGGCAAGCACAACAACTGGTCGATCGCCTACGGCGGCCGCAACCTCCTCAACCCAGGCGGCGACCCCGCCGAGAACGCAGTCTTCCTAACAGTCCTCGCCGCCATCCTCATGGCCGTGGACAACCACGCAGACCTCCTCCGCGCAACAGTTGCCGGTGCAGGGAACGACCACCGCCTTGGCGCGAGCGAGGCGCCGCCCGCCATCATATCCGTATTCCTCGGCGACCAGCTTTCCGAAATCATCGACGGCATCTGCGGCGGCACAGCCGGCGCAAGCCACCACGCCTCTTCCATGCGGATTGGCGTGGATACCCTCCCGCCGCTTCCACGCGACGCGACTGATCGCAACCGCACCTCGCCCTTTGCCTTCACCGGCAACAAGTTCGAGTTCCGCGCCCCTGGCTCCAGCCAGTCCTGCGCCGGCCCCTGCACCGTCATCAACCTCATCGTCGCGGACGCCTTCGACGAAATCGCCTCGCGCCTCGAAACCGTCGCGAAGGATGACTTCAACACCGCCCTACAGCACCTCCTCCGCGAAATCTTCACCGCCCACCGCCGCATCGTGTTCAACGGCGACGGCTACGGCGCGGAGTGGCTTGCCGAGGCTGAGCGCCGCGGCCTGCCCAACAGGCAGAACACCCTGGACGCCCTCCAGGCCTTCAAGTCACCTGACAACATCGCCCTCTGTTCAAAATACGGCGTCTATAGCGGACGCGAACTCGCTTCGCGCTTCGAGGTCTTCTCCGAAGAATACGCCTCCCGCATCAGAATCGAGGCCGGCGTAGCCCTTGAAATGGCCTCAACCATGGTGGCCCCCGCCGCCCAAGAGGAGCTATCCGCGATTCTCTTAACGCTGAACGCCGGTGCCGCCGCCGGTCTCGACAACGGCGCCACCGCGCTCCGCGCCCGCGCAAAGGCGCTCGGCACGGCGCTTGACGCCCTTTCCGCCGCCTCAGACGGTCTCTCTGCGGCGCTATCAGGTCCGCCGGCCGCCATTCCCAAGGCCATGTCAGCCCTCCGCGCCACCGTAGATTCCATCGAAGGCTTCGTATCCGACGCCCGCTGGCCTCTCCCGAAATACCGCGAAATGCTCTTTGTCCTCTAAACCTCCAACTTCCCAACTTCCCAACTTTTCAACTTTTCAACCTTTCAACTTCCCAACTTCTCAACCCCCTATACCCCGCCATGACTAGCAAGACAAAAGGAATCATCTCGACGATTGCCGTCTTCATCGCCTTCGCGCTCATCTACGCGGCCTCCCTCTATGACGGGATCTCGCCAGGCACCTCCGCCCACGACGTGGCAACCGCCCTGGGCCTCGAGTCCGGCGTGACTCAGGCCACCGTCCGCAAGGTCACTCTCGAGGGCATGGGCATCAGGGACTTCGATTTCAACAGCGCGCCGCAGAACGCATCCTTCCGCGTAGTCTCCGGCGAGTTCAGGACCCGTCACCTCCTGTGGCGCTCCATCGCGGCCGGTATCGCCCGGGGCATCCCCTACGGTCCTCTGGCCCTCCGTCTCAATGCCTTTTCCGCCCTGCTCGGCGCCATAACGGTTGCCCTGGCCTTCGCCCTCTGCCGCGGAACAGTCCTTTTCATAAACTTCCACGATTCACCAGTATCATCTGAAGGCCGCAAGCACTCGGCCTTTGGCGCCGCAATCGTTGCGGCCGCCGCGCTAGGTCTCTCGGCCCCGTTCTGGATTGCCGCCACACGCGCCGGATCCGCGAGCTTTGACGCCTTCCTGCTCGTTTACATGGGATGGCTGCTCTTCGCAAGCGTAATCAGCCAGCAGCCACGCAACCTTTTCATCTTCGGCGTTCTCTGGGGCATCTCCGTCTTCGAGACCGACACCGGCATCTTCACCGCCATTCTACTCATTCTTCTCGCCATCCGCGCAATGATGGTGGGGGCAATGATGAATCTGCGCTGCTGGTGCAACCTGCTCGTAGGAATCATACTCGGCTCAGTTTCCTACATTACCGCATCGGCCTTCCTCATTGAGTATGGCGGCACTGTCCTTCTCCCGCTCAGGGAGCTGTTCAGCGCCATCAGGATTGGCTTCTCCTTCGCCGGAGGCGGCATCTTCGGCAACGCGCCAGTCCTTGTATCACTCTTCTTCGTTGTCCTGCCATTCCTCGCCGCCTGCGCGCTGGCCATGTGGCGCGATGCGGAGCGCAACGCCACCACAGCCGGCGTCCTGATTTTCCTCCTCGCCTGCACCTCCGCAATAGCGCTCTCCAAGACCCCCATCTCCCCCTGGGGAGTCTTCAGCATGTCCACTTCCACCGTCATCCCGGTAGCCGTTTCCATCCTCGCGGCCGCGACCGTCGGATACCTAGCGTCTTTTGGGGCAATCATGGCCAAAGGCCGGCTCCTACCCCCGCCGCAGCCGCGCAAGTCCAGGCGCAGCACCAACACCGCCGACAATTTCAGTGAAGCTTCCGTCGGGCGCGTCGTGTTCTGGTTCGCCCTTGCCATCGCCATAGGCTGCGGCCTCTTCAACTGGCGCGAAATCCGCGACAGCCAGGACAGGCTCATCGAAACGACCGCGCGCGAATTCATCGCTCGTCTCGGCAAACACACATGGATATCTTCCACGACCCCCGCCCTCGACACCATGCTGCGCATCAGCGCCTGGGAGAAACGCCAGCCACTCCACATCGTCACCCGCCGCACCAACTCGACCGAATCCCGCCGCCTCAATGCCGCCATTTCACGTGACGAGGCCTTCCGCCAGCTTGAGAACAAATCCCTCCTGCGCGACTCACTCATCTCAACAAATCTGGACTCCTTCGTCTCCACCTGGATATCCATCGACCCCAACGCCGGCGACCATCTCATCGTCGACGACCCGCAGCTCTGGGTCGATGGAGGCCAGACGCCAATCCCAGCCGCCATTGGATATCGCGCCTTGGGCAAAGGCGAAAAACCCGACTGGGGCGCCATCGCCGACGACCACATCGCTCTCTGGAAGACCCTGACCGCCGCCGACGCCATGCTTGGCCCAGCCGCGCCCAGGCCACTCCGCTCCGCACGCAGCGAGGTCCGCGCCTATTTCTGCTCAATAGGCGAGTTCCTGGCCAGCCAGCTTGGCAAGGAGAAGGACTTCCCTGCCACGCGCACACGCCAGATACTCGACCTAGTCGAAGATCTCCGCGTCGAGCACCAGCCGGCATCCCGCAATGAGATGTTCTACTAGACGACCATCTTCCGGACAGGCCGTAGTATTCCTGCTCGCCGCGCTTGTCATTCTTCTCGCGGCATTCCTCTGGAACGTCGATCTCCACACCTTAGTCACCCGCAAGATCAAGGCCCAGAACGCCGGAGATGCGGCGGCCCTTGCCGCCGCGCGCTGGCAGGCCAACACCCTCAACCTCATCGGGCAGCTCAACCTCGCCCATGTCGCCGCCCGCGAGGCGCACGACGACAACGCCGTTGCCGCCATCACCTCAATGCAGGCCCGCATATCCTTCGCCGGCCCGCTCACCGCACTAGCCGCCGCGCAGGCCGCCGCGAAGAAGAACGGCATCGAGGCCAATCCTGAATTCACCGCACTCCTGCGACGCCACGCACAGGAGGTCTTCGATTTCACCTCGCCAGCGAACGGACGCGAACTCCGCGAGCCATACCCAAACGCCTGGACCGAATACCACGACGCCCTCATCAACATCGCCAACGACGGCGTCGCCGCCGGCCCCGACAACGCCCGCTTCTACGCCGACCCCTGCGGCGACCACATCCTACTCACCAAGGCCTTCTACGAGGCCGTCGCCGGCCGCGAATGGTGCTGGTTCTTCCTCAACCTCTCATCCGGCGGTACGCGCACCATCCTCGACGACTTCACCGACCACACATTCTTCGGCCCTCTTCCCGACCCCAGCGACGAAGAGGTCCTGGAAAACCCCGAGATTTTCAGCGTCGGCATAGAGGCAAGGGAAATGCCCCTCCGCGCCAACGCCCCCCTTGCCGAATACCTCCGCGAAAATTTCGGTGCCACCACGAACTCCCTCGACGCCCACGACATCTGGTTCTTCTACGACCAGTCCCTCTGGCGCTCCCCGTGGCCTGGCATGACCCTCGGCATGGACGACTCCCTACCCCTCGCCGGCTCCGTCCGCGATGAATACGACTACGCCGGCGCAGACGCCGTCACGCGCCTCTACGCCCCGGCTTCACTCCTCTCCTTCAACTCATCGGAAAACGGCGCGAAGCGTCAAATCGTCTGGACTGCCGCAGCCAGGCCCTTCGGCTACATCATCGCCGATGGCTCACGCCTGCGACCAAACTCCTTCGGCCTCGTCCTTCCTAGCTACCGGGACATCCGCCTCATTCCGCTTGACGCCGCCTCCTACGGCAACGACTCATCCTTTGACATCGACTGGCGCCAGCACTGCGACAGCCATCTTCCCGACTATCTCGACAACGGCACGCTGGCTGCCGGCTGCCGCTACTGCGTGCTCCTCGGACGCTTCGAGGATTCCACCTTCCGCCGCCAGGGCAGCGAATGGCTCTCGACGAACTCCTACAAGTGCACCCTGCCCTCCTACGGCCACGGCCAAGGCGGCGGAACAAGGAGGGGACATTAGCCGTTATGGAGCCATTGCGCGACAACCGGCTTTCCTCAGGCCAGGCGATGGTGGAGTTCACAATCGCCCTCTTCGCCATCGTCCTCATCATCGCCGGCATCTGCGACTTCATTGCCATCGCTTCGCGCCATTCGGAAATCTTCGCGACCCTGCGCGGCAAGGCCGGCGCCGCAGCCATCGACGCATCGGCCAACGATGCGGGTGCCATCATCCCCGATGGCGCCACACCCTCGCCAGTCCTGACCGAAAGTCGCCTAGCATCATCGCTGCTCGGCGAGGAAAGCAAAGAGGAGGTGCCGCTTTCCGACACCTTGCGAAAGTGGCTTTACCAAGACCGCATCGATTCCATCAAAGTCCACGACGAAGTCTGGTTGCCACCACTGGAGGTGAGAAGCGGTGAATAGTGGTGCTGCGAACAAGGCTGGGGCTCCGCGCCCCAGGCCCCTCTGGCCAAACGCATTTTGGCCATCCATACTGGCCATCGCAGCCGCGCTTGCTCTCTGCGCAGTGCCTGCGCTAGCCAGCTTCCACTTCCGCCTCCATCGTTCCGCACCCGCGCCGGACACGGCGACATTCCCTCTTCAAGGTGCCCGCCTCACCCTCTATTCATGCGCCTCTCCGGCCCACATGGCTCTGGAAGCCGCTATCCATGCGCTCGCGGAGGAAGGGTGGTCTCTGGTTTTCTCCACGCCGTCAATTGCGCTCCTCGAAAACAAACATGGCAGGTGCGCCGCAATACAGGCCGCCGCAGCGCCAAATGGCGCGACTACCGTGGCAATTCTCGTCCAGGAGCAATCCCGGTAAAAAATTTTTAGCCGCCGTCTTCACACCGCCAAACGTCTCCGCACCCGCATGAAATCTAGGTGCGGCGGCAATAAACGCCCTCTTGGCCGCACCACGTGCCGAGAAAAATTTTCCTTGCGAAAAAATTTTTCTTGCAATTGATGCGAATTTTAGCGATTATATTCTCAGCCTCGCCCGTGGCGTGGCATTTTCCAAAAACAAGGAGACAACCAAAAATGGCAACTAAAGTAGCACCCAAGAAAGCAGCCGCGAAACCCGCGCCCGCAAAGAAGCCGGCGGCCAAAGTAGCCGCGAAGCCCGCGCCCGCAAAGAAGCCCGCGCCCAAGGCTCCCGCGAAGCCCGCCCCCGCAAAGAAGCCCGCACCTGCGAAGGTCGACCTCAAGACCAAGGCTGGTCTGATCGCCACCATCGCCGATGCAGCTGGCATCAGCAAGGCCCAGGCGGAAAAGGGTTACGCAGCGTTCATCGCCCTTGCGTACAAGAACGCGAAGGCGAAGGAAGGCTATGTCGTTCCCGGTCTCTGCAAGATCGCCATCAAAGAGCGCAAGGCCCGCACCGGTCACAATCCTCGCACCGGCGCAGCCATCAAGATCCCCAAGGCCAAGATCCTCAAGGTCAAGGCCCTCAAGGTCGCTTCCGACGCCGTCCTCGGCAAGAAGTAGCCTCAACGGGAGACTCTTTGCTCCAGGCGCCCTCAGGGGCGCCTTTTTTATTTTCCGCCGTTCCGCCTGCGCCATTCGCGCATCGAGCAACCGAAGCGGCGGCGGAAGAGGCGGCGGAGTCCTGCGGCGTCGCCAAAGCCGGCCGCGTCGCAGATTGTCTCTATGCGGTCGTTGGTCTCCCTCAGCAGCCGCTGGACTTCGCGCAGGCGGCGGTCGGTGAGTGCGCCAAGCACTGTCCCGCCGCCAAGTTCCCGAAAGCGGAGGTCGAGCAGCGACCGGCTCGCCCGCAGCGCCCGCGCAACGTCGGCGGCGCCAACCCCCTCGCAGGCGTGCGCCTCAATCCAATCCAGCGCCTGCCGCACAAGCGGTCCGCCCTGCGAGACTGGCGCAGTCGAAGCCCGCGCCTCCACCGCCAGCACCGGAACGACTAAGTCCTGCCGCCTCGGCTTCCGCCGCTCCAGCAGCCGCTGCAGCTCCGCGGCGGCCGCGCGCCCTACCTGTTCATGGTCAATCGCGACACTGGTGAGGTTGGGGAAGACGTGGCGACAGAAGAACTCGTCGTTGTTCACTCCCAGCACCGAAACCGCCCGCGGCACCTCCAGTCCCGCCTCACGGCAGGCCAGCAGCGTGTCTCGCGCCCGCTCGTCAGTTGCCGCGAAGATGCCAGCAGGCTTTGGCAGCGCCCGGATCCAGTCGGCCAGCGCCGACAGTTCGCGACGGTTCGCGACGGACGCCTGATAGATGCCGTCCGACGCCGAGAGATGGAAGAAGGGCCGTCCGGCCCGCGCCACGGCCTCGCGGAAGGCCTCGCCACGGCTCGCAGACCAACCGGGGTCGCGCGTTGCCTCCACGAAGCCGAAAGACCGGAACCCGCCGCGCTCCAGAAGATGGTGCGCCGCAGCGCGTCCCACATCGCCGAAGTCCAGCCGCAGCACCGAGAGCCGCCGCCGAGATGCTGGAGGCTCCTCAGTTCCATGGCGCAGGAAGACCGTAGGCATAGACGTGGCCATCAGCGACGCCATGACTGGCGACGCGTCAAAGCCGGTAATGACGCCGTCGGGGCGCTCCACCTCCAGAGCCAGACGCATGGTGTCGGTCTGCTCCATCGACAGCGCCTCTAAATCCCAATCCAGCCCGTGCTCACGGGCGAAAGCCTGAATGCCATCATCTAGCAGCCGCTGCGACGGGGTGGAGACCATCCAGTTCGCCACGAAGATTCGGGAGGGCCGCGCACCGGAAGGTGCTGGGCGTGAGACATGAGACGCGAGACGCGACTGCTGTCTTCTTGTCTTGACTCCTGTCTCTCGTTTCACGTCTCTTGTCCTCCAAACATCTAAATATCCTAGGCGCGAAGCGCCAAACTTCCTCAATTCTACCTCTTTCCCCGCCTTTCCGCAACTATTTTGTCAAAAACGCACGGTTTTTTGTGGCGTTTTTGCGCTTTTCTCCCGCATTGGATTGCGCTATACTAGTTGCACCATGAAAAAGTCATATACCCTCGCGGCGCTCTGCGCCACTGCAACCTGCGCGGCCACGGTGGCCAGCGCCGAAGTCAAGAGCAGCGTCTTCGACGACGTGAAGGTCTGGTACAAAGGCTCCGCCGGCAACGCAGTTGGGACGGCAGACAGCAGCACAGTGACGAAAATCAAGAATCTGCCCCAACTTGCGGACTCCTCCTCGTCGATGCATGGCGGCGATTATGGCTGGTGGGGTTGGCGGATTCAATACACAAACCAGAAAGTCGATTGCCCATACGCGGGTGTCACGCTCGACTCAACGCCCTGCATGGTTGTGCCGTCATACGCGGAACCGACGGGCTATGCCACGGTGACAATTAACGGAGAAGAGACGACGCAGCCCTACTGGACGGCTCGCCGTTTCGGCGACCTTCATTTCACAAACTGGATGTCCGACTGGCCGAGTGGCACGGTCTGCTCGAACTGGACCTGCGTCTTGCGCTTCCGCTCCGATCAGGTGAACCAAGTCTCGGGTAATGCAAACCATGTGATAGACATTGGTTCATCATGGAATGAGACGGCCGGTGCGACAACTGGCGTTTCGCTCAACCTCAACACGCCCGTCGCCCTTGCCGACTACGCATCTCCGCGCACTTTTGTCACCACCACGCAAAAGAATTACACGAATATTAAAATCAAGAGTGGCCGTTGGGTCGATTGCGCGATAGCCGTGAACGGACAAACACTTACCTTATGGTTTTGTTGGAACGACGGCACCGACGAGACTCCGACGAACAAACTTGCAAAAATCACAGAAGTTTACCCGACAACACAAGGGTTGCCGACTATCCCCGCCGGTTGCCGCGTCCATCTTGCCTCAACCAAGGACGCCTACAGCGCAACCTTTACTAACGGCGTTTACAACGCGGACATGCTGACGAAAGCCTTCGAGGGCGCGTTCCATCAAGTCGCCTTCTGGGATCGGACCCTTTCTGATGATGAGATTCGCGAGGCGATGGCCGGCGGCACATGGCGGCCGAACCTCGTCGATGTCGGCATGGAGGGGAACGGAGTCGCGGAGTTCGCCGCCACGCCTACGAAGACAACCGTTTCAAACGATGGTGACTGGGAGAATCTTAACCCTGCGCTCACTGCGGAGAACCCAACGGCAACGATTTCCTTTACCTGCCCCGCGCTATGGGCCGGAATGCCGCAATGGCTGCGCGTTGCCGGAGCTGGCGCTGGGAAAGTCTCCGTCTCCCTGAACAACGAAGCGCTTGGCACTGTTAACATACATGCCAATGGTGCCTCATCGTTCTTCGTGCCAGAAGGTAAAATCTTGTCCGGCGCCAATACGCTTGTCCTTACACGCATCGATGGTTCTCCCGTCCTTGATGCCGTGCGTCTCGGCGGATCGTGGCGGTTCGGCAACACGATATCGTCGTTTTCTGATAGCCGCGATCTATATGAACCTTGGGTAAAAACGAGTCCAGATCAGTTCATCTTCAATCCGGCCTGCGGATCAGATAAACTTCACGACCGTACGCTTAATTCTTCCTCTCCCTACACACAGTTTCGTTTCTTTGTTCCCGAAAACATGGTCGGCAAGTTCCGCGGACAGTTTTCAACGCATTCCCAAAATACAGGCGGCAGTCTCTTCAACTACGAGTTTTTGTGCAATGGAGAATCGCTTGGCGTTTTTGGGCTAAAAGGCGGTACAACCACCGAAGTGAAGGTGCCCGAAAAAGTGATTGGCTCCGGCTGGAACACGATGACGTGGAAACCTGTCGCCGGGTGGGACAACATCGACTGGCACAAGTTCACCCTCATTAATGCACCCAAACCTACCATTATAGTCCTAGAATAGGCCATATGAAAAAGTCAATCGCAGTATCAACGCTAGGCTTGCTCGCAGCGGCCTCCGCATTTGCCGCCGAGGCACTCGTCACCAGCAATCAGTCACCCGCCACTGGCGCCGAAACTCCCCCCGCATGGCTTCCTCTCGCCACTGAGAACGACATCGTGCCGGGCTCTGCGCTTGACTTCTCATACATCGCCGCCGCCCACGCGCCGTGCGGCGTCCATGGGCGCATAGTCGTTCGCGGCGACCACTACGAATTCACTGACCGCCCCGGCGAGCCCGTGCGCTTCTGGGGCGTCAACATCTCCAGCGGCGCAAACTTCCCCGATGTGGAGAAGGCCGACGCCATCGCCGCGCATCTCGCCGCTCTAGGCTACAACGCCGTCCGCATCCACCACCACGACGGCGGCCTCGTCGCGAAAAACCCCGACGCCTTTGCCATCGCAGGGGGTTCGGGGGACGGCAAGTCCCCAGTCGGTCGTGGTCTCGATCCCGACGCCCTGCGCCGCCATGACGCCCTCGTCGCCGCCTGCGCCAAGCACGGCCTATACATCATAACCGACATCTATGTCTCGCGCCCAGTCTCGTGGAAATCCTGCGGCATCGACCGCGAGGGCACGATGAGCAAGGGCCAGTTCAAGCACCTCGCCCCAATCCATGATGGCGCCTTCGCCAACTGGTGCGCCTTCGCATCCGCCTGGCTATGCCACACCAACGCATTCACGGGCGTCCGCTTCGCCGACGACCCGGCGCTCATATCGGTCGCCCTCATCAACGAGGGGAACCTCGACAATGGCGCCGGTCCCGAACCCTTCGTCTCCCTACCCAACTGGCAAGAAAGATGGGTGGAGTGGCTCGCGGAAAAAAAGCGCGACTCCCGTCCTGCCGCAAGGGCGAGCGGCGAAGTCGCCACACTTGCGGATGAATTCGCCGACATCCCCGCCACGATCCCCGAGGGCGACCACTGGCAGCGGACCCGCCACGTCGCCGCCTTCTCACGCTTCCTCGCCGATGTGGAGTCTGACTTCGAGGCACGCGCCGTTCGCTTCCTGCGCGAGGAGATCGGCCTCAAGGCACCAATCTCGAACATGAGCGCCTGGATGCAGCCGCCCGAATACCAGGGCATCCTCGCAGGTCCGACCCAGGACTACATCGAGGGACACTCCTACTGCGACCACCCGACCTGGGTTGGCGGCGCGTGGGGGCTGCCCTGCCGCGTCGGCCGGGAGAACCCCGTGCGCCAGCGGATGCACTCGACGAAATCCGGCGCCATGGGAAGCACCTTGAAGCGCATCTTCGGCAAGCCCTTCTGCGTGACTGAGATGAACTACTGCGCCCCCAACCCGCACCGAGGCGCTGGCGGACTCCTCTTCGGCGCAGAGGCCGCCGCCCAGGACTGGTCGGGCGTCTGGCGCTTCGACTGGGCCTCGAGCAAGTACGGCATCGAAGTGCCGAACTCCGGCACCTGCGGACTCTTCGCAATCAACTGCGACCCGCTGCGCCAGGCATCCGAGCGCATCGCGCAGATGCTCTTCCTGCGTCGCGACCTCGCCCCATGCGCCGACGCCTACGCCGTGTGGCTCCCGCCCTCGAAGATCACCGGGACCTTCGACGGCGAGTCGCACCAGCTCAACACCCCGTGGCCGGAGCTGGCCTGGAGGGCGCGCCTTGGCACCGTCTGGGCCGAGGAAGCGCCATCCTGGGCGCGCTGGGTCGATCCCTACCCCGACTTCTACAAGCGCGGAGAGCCGATTGCCGAGCTTCCCCAACGCAATGACATAGCGCTTGACAACGAAGCGGGCTGGTTCACTGTCGCCACGCCGCGCACCTGCGCCGTCTTCGCGGAAGGCGGCACGCACAAGGCCGGCGCCCTGCGGGTTGAGATTGGCGCACCCTCTTCCTCTGACGACACCGCTTCAGCCACGGTCTGGGCCTCCTCACTCGACGGCAAGCCGCTCACCGAGTCGGCGCACATCCTGGTGGGGCAGCTCACAGACCTGCGCAACACCGACATTGAACTTGAGGATGGCGGGGTTGGCACATCCAGCCTCTCCGGCGGTCCGACGTTCATCGTGCGCAAGTGGGGCACCCTGCCCTACCTCGTGCGCGCCGGCCAAGCCCGCGTGGAACTTTCCGTTGGTGGTTCATGGCGCTGCTGGGCCCTCTCGCAGGGCGGCCGCAGGGTTGCCGAGATTCCCGTCAATGGCACTACCGACGGCGGCATCGCATTCACGGCCGACACAGCCGCGCTGTCCTCCGCCACATTCTTCTGGGAACTCGTCCGTCAATAAGGATTCAGCCAGCCGCCAGCGGCTCAATGGCGCGGGGCAGGATGCCGTTCAGGGCGGCGAGCAAGACTCCGTAGTTCACTATGGGCACGCCGGCGGCGCGGGCGGCCTCTATGCGGGCAAGCATCTCGCGGCGGTTCAGCATGCAGGCCCCGCAGTGTACCACAAGCGCGTATGAGGCCAGGTCTGGCGGGTAACCCACGCCCGAACAATGCTCGAAAACCAGTTCCTTTCCAGTCTTTGCACGGAGGAGGCGCGGTATCTTGACTGTGCCGATGTCATCCTCCTGGCGATGGTGCGTGCAGCCTTCGGCGATTAGGATGCGGTCACCGTCCTTCAGCGCGGCGACGGCGCGGGCGCCATCCACCAATGCGTCGATGTCGCCCTTGTAGCGGGCGAAGAGGATGGAGAAGGATGTGAGCGGCACCTCGGGCGGCACGATGGCCGCCACCTTGGCGAATGCCTGGGAGTCGGTGATGACTAGCGCCGGCGGGGCCTTGAGGGCGGAAAGGGCGGCTGGTAGCTCGCCATCGCGCGCCACCACGGGGATTGAGCCGGCATCGAGGAGATCGCGAATCACCTGCTGCTGCGGGAGAATGAGCCGCCCCTTTGGCGCGGCACTGTCGATGGGCACCACCAGCACGACCACGGAACCGGGGGGCACCAGATCGGCGGCAAGGCGGCAAGGCGGCGCAGCCTGGCGCAGCGCGGCCACGATGGCGGCCTTGAGCGCGGGAATGCCCTCACCGGTAATGGAGGAGACCGGGATTGGGCCCTCCCCCGCCCCCCGCTGGGGGGAGCCCGCAACCCCGCAAGGAGGTTGCGGCAAGTTGGCACCAGTGGGGCCGCAAGCGCACTGCGCTTGCGGTGTTGCCAAATCGGCGCCAGTGGAGCCGCAATGGGATTGCGGCAAATCGGCGCCAGTGGAGCCGCAAGCGCACTGCGCTTGCGGATTGGCCAAGTCGCTCTTGTTCAGCACCGTGATGGCCGGTATGCCGTGGGCTGCGGCCTCGGCAAGCACCTCCGCTTCGGGGGTTCGGGTGGCATCCGCCTCCCTTCCTTTCCCCGAAATGGCGCCCGCGTCCACTACAAGCAGCACCAGATCCGCCTGGCGCAGTTCGGCGCGAGTCTTCTCCAAGCGCGCCGCGCCAAGGGGCGTGGCGTCGTCGAGGCCGGCCGTGTCGCATAGCAGCACCGGCCCAAGCGGCAACAACTCCATCGCCTTGCGGACTGGGTCGGTCGTCGTGCCGCGTGCCTCCGAGACAATGGCCACGGGCTGGCCGGCAAGGGCATTGATGAGGCTCGACTTGCCGGCGTTGCAGCGGCCGACGAGAACTATGCGTATCCTCTCGCCCTGAGGCGTGGTGTTCATATCGTGGAGGCCTTCACCATCGCCTCGACGTTCTTGGGATCGATGCGGGTGGCGAGGTATTCGTAGGCGCCGACGGGCCTATCCTCAAAGGGCTTATCCAAGTCGGCCCAGGCGTACGGCACCTCGCCCAGCATCGCCGCGACCTTGTCGGTGTAGGCCGGTAGGATGGGCTTGAGGTAGATGGCCATGGCGCGGAACACGTTCACCACGCTGGTGAGCACTTCGCGCGCGGCATCGCGGTCTGTCTTCACGAGCGCCCACGGCGCCTTGCGGTCAAAGTATTTGTTCGCCTCCTCGGCGATTTCGCGCACCGAAGTGAGGACCTGGCTGAACTCGCGCGTTTCATAGAGTTCGGCAATCTTCTCGGCGCGTGCGACGGCGTCGTCCCAGATGGCGCGCCCTTCGGCGTCCATGCGGCCGGCAGCGCCTTCGAAGTTCTTCCGCAGCATCTGGATGCCGCGCGAGGCGAGATTGGTGATCTTGCCGACGAGGTCGGAGTTGACGCGCAGGACGAAGTCGTCGAGGTTGAGGTCGATGTCGTCCGTCGAGCCGTCGAGCTTGCAGGCGTAGTAGAAGCGCAAGTAGGCGGGGTCGAGGTGGTCGAGGTAGGTGCGGGCGCTGATGAAGGTGCCCTTGCTCTTCGACATCTTCTCGCCGTTGACGGTGAGGAAGCCGTGAACGAAGACCTTGGTTGGGCCGCGGAAGCCGCCCACCTTCAGCACCGCCGGCCAGAACAGGCAGTGGAAGCGGACGATGTCCTTGCCGATGAAGTGGTAGATTTCCGTGGCGTCGCTCTGCCACCAGTCCTCAAAGGTCTGGCCGTTCTTGCCGCACCAGTTCTTGAGGGAGGCCATGTAGCCCACGGGGGCGTCGAGCCAGACATAGAAATACTTGCCCTCGCGGCCGGGAATCGGAAAGCCGAAGTATGGCGCGTCGCGAGAGATGTCCCAGCCACGCAACGGCTCGCCGAACCACTCCATGAGCTTGTTGGCCACGTCCTCGGCAGTGTGCTCGGGAAGCCACTTCGCCAGGAAGTCGCGGTGGGGTTCGAGTTCGAAGTAGATGTGCTCGCTGTCCTTCATCACGGGCGCGCCGCCGCAGATGGCGCAGTGGGCGTCCTTGAGGTCCGTCGGCTCGTATGTGGAGCCGCAGTGGGAGCAGCTGTCGCCATATTCCTCGGTGGAGCCGCACTTGGGGCATGTGCCCTTGATGAAGCGGTCGGGAAGGAACATCTTGTCATGCTCGCAGAACATCTGCGGCACCTGGAGCGACGAAAGGGCGCTGGTCTCGACCATCTTGGCGTAGATGGCCTCGCAGAAGGCCTTGTTCTCCGGCGAGTTGGTGGAGTAGTAGTTGTCGAAGCCAACGCCGAAGGCGGCGAAGTCGGCGGCATGCTCGTCATGGGAGCGCGCAATGAGCTGCTCCGGGGTGATGCCCTCCTTGCGGGCCCGCACCATGATGGGGGTGCCGTGGGTGTCGTCGGCGCACACGTAAACGCATTCGTTGCCGCGCATCTTCTGGAAACGAACCCAGAAGTCGGTCTGGAGATACTCCACCAGATGTCCGATGTGGATGGCGCCATTGGCGTAGGGAAGTGCTGATGTGACAACTATGCGACGTGACATGGAGTGGCCTTTCGCGCAGGTTTGCGCGACCCCGGCGAGGACGCCGGGGTGCAAAACCCGCGATGCTATTCTGCGGTTGCGGGGGTTTCGGGGGCTGCAGGCGCTGCGGGCGCTGCGGCCGGTGCGGGAGCCTCGGGGGCGGCAGGCGCCTCAGGAGCTGCTGCCTCGGCGGGTGC
>JAEEGL013820612.1_pt1 | contig 16262 bp, 14 predicted proteins | sample 9134231 | NCBI WGS metagenome assembly JAEEGL01 (sample SAMN16246548, study PRJNA631951) | gut metagenome | biome: gut microbiome; feature: rumen; material: fiber-attached | host: Bos | place: Iran: Karaj | collected 2018-10
AGGCTACTGCTGACGAGGAACCACTCGGGGCGAAGCACCTGCACACCGTAGTAGATCATCGTGGGCACAATGCCCGAGACCATCCACGTGCCGCCGATGGCGCCGATGAGGAGCAGGATGATGATGCTGGGCATACAGCTGGCGATGGTGTCGGTTATCTGGCGCTCGAGCGCCTCCCATTGTACGCGCCGCATCAGATAGCCCACGGCCACACAGATGGCCGAGGCGATGAGCAGCGACACCTGCGTAGCGCCGTCGAGCGCATCGGTGCCGAAGACGGATACGCAAGTGGCTATCAGCGCGATGAGCGCCACAAAGGGTATCAGGGAGAGGATGCGATGCATAGGCGTTAGGGCTGCCACTGGAGTACGGAGCCGTTGCGGCGGGCGGGGTCAGGACCTCGGAAGTCCATGCTGTAGGGGCTGCCCGTGGTGGGGCTCTTGCCCAGGTAGCAGTGGTTCTTCAGCGAGAGGAGCATGAAGTCGTGGTCGAGGTAATCCTGCCAGAGGAATTCCTCGGCTGCGAGCGGGTCGTCGGTGAAGCGCACATCGCCGGGGAGACCGTTGCCATAGACTTTCAGGTAGCGGCCGTCGGCGCACTGCAGGGCCACGCGCCCCTGGCCGCGGTCGATGACGCGGAACTGTGTGCGCTCGCTCGTGTCGGAGGGGTGGCTGTCGTAGAGCACGCCGTGGGGAAGGGCGATGGCGGGACGGCCCGTGGCTTTGTTGATGATGCGGACGGTCTGGCCGTAAGGGATGTTCCGGCTGCGGTCGGCCATGGGCTCCTCGACGATGAAGTTGTCGAACTCGGCATAGCCGCCGTTCTTCTCTGCGGTATTGAAGGCGAAGAGGGCGTGGCGCGAGCCCTGGAAGGTGATGAGCTGATAGGAAAGCGGCATCACGCGACCGAGGGTGTGGAACGTCTGGCCGTCGGTGCTGTAGGCGTACTGCGCCTGGTTGTTGTCGTAGTCGCCGATGCAGCGGAGCCAGATTTTCCCGTCTGGCAAACTGACAGGCACCGACGTGGTGTCGTTGGTCAGCTGCTCGAAGCAGCGGAGGGTGAGCTGCTTGCCGCTCTTGACGATGCCGATCCACGAGCAAGGCACATTGATGTTGCCGAGGCCCGCCACATCGCCGTCCTTCAGGCCCTTAAGATAAAGCTCCACGGTGGCTACGCTCTTGGGGCCTATCACGCGCTGCGTGAGGGTGTTACGCGCCCACATCAGCTGCTCGGCAGGCTGTGCCTGCAGGCGCAGGCGGCCGCCACGGAGGCTCCACTGCGTGTCGTCGGGGTTGTGGTTCCACTGCCAGATGCGACCCAGCGTCTTGCCGTCGAAGTTGTCGGAGCGGGTATAGGGCGAATAGGGCTTATAAGGCTTATAGGGCTCATGGGGCTTATAGGTTGGTTTAAACCACGTGCGGGGTGCACGGCCGAGATTGCCGGGGAGGCCCACCATGGGCCATCCGTCCTCCCAGGTCATGGGCATCAGGCATACGGTGCGGCCGATGCTGTGGAAGTCCTGCATGAAGAGCGCCCACCAAGAGCCGTCGGTGGCCTCCACAATGCCGCCCTGATGGGCATTGCTGCACGCCGTAGCGTCGGCGCTGGCTGCGGGGATGCCGAAGCGGGTGCCGTCGCTGCCGATGCGGTATTTCTCTCCACGGGGCACCTGCGTGAGAGGTGCAGCGTGATAGCCGTAAGTCTCATCGGCGGTGATGACGCGTGTCTCGTAAGGACCATAGATATTGTCTGCGCGCGAGCAGAGCGTGCGCCCGTTGGGCATGTAATCGGTGGAGATGAGGTAGTAGCGGCCGTTGATCTTGTACATATGGTGCCCCTCGCCTACCCCATTGCCCTCGGGGATGATGACGCGCTCGGTGCCCTCCACGGGGCCGCTCATGTCGGGTTTCAGCTCGGTGCACTTCACCGTGCCGTAGCCGTGGATGGCGTAGATCTTGCCGTCGTCGTCGAAGAGGACGCCGAGGTCGTAGATATTGCCCTTCATGTTGTGGTGGGTCCACGGCCCGCGGATGTCCCGGGCGGTGTAGCACTGCAGCCCCTTGCCGTTGATGTTGGAGAACACGTAGAACTGCCCATTGGCATAGCGGATGCACGGCGCCCAGATGCCCTGACCGTAGATCTCGCGGTGGTTCTTGAGCGCGAAGGCATCGTCGGCGAAGTCGAAGCGGTCGAAGCAGTAGCTCACGTTCTCCCAGTTGACAAGGTCCTTGCTGTGGAGGATGACCAGCCCGGGCACGGCGTGCATGGTCGTGCCTGCGAGGTAGTAGTCATCGCCCACGCGGATGACGTCGGGGTCGGAGAACTCGTCGTAGAACAGGGGGTTGGTGAAGGTGCCGTTGCCGTTGTCGGCCGTCCAGGACTGTGCTTGTGCTGCACCTGTCATCATCAAGAAGGTGCAGAGGAGGGAGAGCATTCTATTCATTATTGAAAGATTGAAAGATTGAAACATTGAATGGATGCGCTGTGTCTTGAAATACTAAAAGATCGAAACATTTGAAGTGTTTTTCAATCATTCAATGTTTCAATCTTTCAATGTTTAGTGACTCCGGCGGGATTCTAACCCGCGACCTTCGGAACCGGAATCCGACGCTCTATACAGCTAAGCTACGGAGCCAATGGGAGACGAAAGGTTGCGCTTTCGTGGCGCAAAGGTAGGCTTTTTTGATGATGTGACCAATTTTTTCGGGGTTTTTCGTGATGAAAAAAAGCTGTTTGGTGATAAAGAGCCTCCGGATGGCTGATGCAGGCACAATAAGGAGAGCGCGCGAGACGTTTTATCTGTAGAATCATTAAAACCGCAAAAACGCAGCATGATGAAGAAGCATTTTATCATCCTGACAGCCGCGCTCGCAATGCTCAGCGCCTGCACAAAGGAAGACTCGGAACTGGAATACACCTTAACCGGCAGCACCACCGGCGGCGCAGCGGCCTCGGGCGACGCAAACGGCCAGGGAAGCAGCTTCACGAGCAACTACACACCGACGCTCACGGGCGATGTGCTCGATTTCAGCATCGAGATGGACGAGGAGGACGTCACCACCTACGGCAACGCCGCCGAGAGCGTGCCCACCAACGAGGCCGACAAGGACTACGAGGACTATGTGGAGAACTTCAACAGCCTGCACACCGTGACCATCACCTACTCCGACGGCAGTGCCGCCGTGAGCGGTGGCGACATCGAGGGCGTAAGCATCGCGGCCAGCGGCGCCGACATCACGGTCACCAGCACCGCCAAGGGCGTCACCTACGTGCTCACAGGCTCGGCCTCGGATGGCTCGTTCAAGATGGCCAAGGGCACCGACGACAAGAAATTCGGCCTCGTGCTGCAAGACCTGACGCTGACGAAGAGCGGCGGCGCAGCCATCAACATTCAGGCGTCGAAGCGCTGCTATCTGCAGGTGCAGGGCAGCAACACGCTGTACAACAGCGGCAGCTACAGAGGCGCGGAGGAAGATCAGAAGGGTTGCATTTTCAGCGAGGGCAAGCTGCTCATCAGCGGCACGGGAACACTCAACGCCACCAGCGTGACCATGCACGCCATCGCCTCCGACGACTACGTATGGGTACACAGCGGCCCCACACTCAACCTGAAAGCGCTCGGCAAGGACGGCATCCACGCCAACGACAGCGTGGTCGTCTCAGGCGGAAAGACTTATATCGAGACGGTCGGCGACGGCATCCAGGTGGATGAGCTGACGGGCAACTACGTGCAGAAAGGCGGTTTCGTCAGCATCCACGCAGCCCGCGAAGACGACGAGAACGACAGCAGCCACGGCGTGAAGAGCGCCGGAGGCATCATCCTCGAAGGCGGCGCTCTGCAGGTGACAGTGACCGACTTGGCCGCCAAAGCCGTGAAAGCCGACGGCAATATCACCGTCAGCGGTGGCAAGCAGACGCTCATCACCACCGGCAACGGCACCTACGACAGCGAGGACGCCGACACGAAAGCCGCCGCAGGCCTCTCGGCCGACGGCAACATCGTCATCAGCGGCGGCAACCTACGCTGCAAGAGCACAGGCACCGGCGGCAAAGGTATCAAGGCCGACGGCACGCTCGCTCTGAACAACGGCTGCACGGTGCGCATTCTGACTGCCGGCAAACGCTACACCTACACCAGTTCGCTCCACTCCTCGCCCAAGGGCATCAAGAGCACGGGCAAGATGACCATCAACGGCGGCACCATCGTGGTGAAGCTCACCGGCACCGGCGACGGCACCGAGGCCATCGAGAGCAAGGACGCCATCACCATCAACGACGGTTTCATCGCGGCCAGCAGCTACGACGATGCCATCAACAGCAAGTATGACCTCACCATCAACGGCGGCTACCTCTACGCCCAAGGCCTCAACAACGATGCCGTGGATGCAAATCGGAACCTGTACATCAACGGAGGTGCCATCCTGGCCTCGGGTGGCGCACAACCCGAGAGCGCACTCGACGCAGCCGAAGGATATAATATATATATTAATGGTGGCTGGGTGTTCGGAATCGGCGGCTCCACGGCACAGACAGCCAGCGGCAGCCAACAGGCCAGCATCGCCTACTCCGCCAGCGTCGGCGGCAAGACAATCGGGCTCTTCGACGGCAACGGCAAGGGGCTGATGGCGGTCAGCGTGCCCAGCACATCCTGCAGCGCCTGCTACACGACGGCTCCAGGTATGACAGCTGGCAGCGCCTACACCGTGAGCAGCAACGTAAGCGTCAGCGGCGGCCTCACCTGGTGCGGAATGAACGTCACGGGAAGCGTCAGCGGCGGCACGACACTCACCTCTGCTACGGCAGCCCTCAGCGTGGGCCAAGGCATGGGCGGCGGCCAGCCGGGCGGTGGAGGACCTGGTGGCGGAGGCCGCCCGTGGTAAAGAAAAATGTCTTTTAGAAAGTTTATTTTGTGATTTTATTTGCCATTTGAAAGAAAAGCACTACCTTTGCCGCGCAAAATGACAAATGAAACTGCAAAACCATGAGCAAACTTCTCAAACCAGAGGGCTACACGCCGGCACTCGACCTGCAGCAGACTGAGCTTTCCATCAAGAAAATCAAGGACTTCTTCCTGAGAGATCTTTCGTCGGAACTGCGCCTGCGCCGCGTCACTGCCCCTTTGTTTGTGCTGAAAGGCCTGGGCCTCAACGATGACCTCAACGGCGTTGAGCGACCTGTTACTTTCCCCATCAAATGCATGGGCGATGCGCCAGCCGAGATTGTTCACTCGCTGGCAAAATGGAAGCGTAACACCCTGGCCGAATACCACGTACCCAACGGATTCGGCATCGTCACCGACATGAATGCCGTCCGCGCAGACGAAGAACTGGACAATATCCACAGCATCTATGTCGATCAGTGGGACTGGGAGCGCACGATGGCCCGTGAGGACCGCAACCTCGCTTTCCTGCGCAAGACGGTGGAACGCATCTACAGCTCCATCCTCCGCACCGAGTACTACCTCAGCGAGATGTACCCCCAACTGCACCCCTTCCTGCCCGAGAGCATACATTTCATCCATAGCGAGGAACTACGCCGCCTCTACCCCGACCTCAGCTCCAAGGAGCGCGAGCACGCCATCTGCCAGAAGTACGGAGCCGTGTTCATCATCGGCATCGGCGGCAAGCTCGGCGACGGCAAAGAGCACGATATGCGCGCTCCCGACTACGACGACTGGTCAACGCCCAACGAGGACGGCTTCGAGGGTCTCAACGGCGACCTCCTCATCTGGTATCCTCTGCTGGGTCGCAGCATCGAGCTCTCCTCGATGGGTATCCGCGTGGATGCAGAAGCGCTCAACCGCCAGTTGGCCCTGCAGGGCAAGGAGGAGCGCAAGAAGCTGTTCTTCCATCAGCGCCTTCTCTCCGGCGAGCTGCCCCTGAGCATTGGCGGCGGCATCGGCCAAAGCCGTCTGTGTATGATCCTGCTGCACAAGGCACACATCGGCGAGACGCAAGCCAGCATCTGGCCCGACTCCATGCGCCAAGAATGTCGCGAAGCGGGTATTCCCCTCATCTGAACGTCGAAGCGAACAAATAAGAAAATGGGCCGTGTTGTTTGACACAGCCCATTTTCTTATGACAGGATTTTGTTATTCCTTATGCCTTCACGCGGCCGAGATAGCTGCCGTCGCGAGTGTCAACCTCCACAATCTCACCTTCGTTGATGAAGAGAGGCACGCGAATCTCAGCGCCGGTCTCCACGCGGGCAGGCTTCAGGGTGTTGGTGGCAGTGTCGCCCTTGAGGCCAGGCTCAGTCCAGGTGATGGCAAGCTTCACCTTCACGGGAACATCGGCATAGAGAACCGTCTCGGTGGAGGCGTCGGTGACGACTTCCACGTTCTCGCCTTCCTTCATGAAAGCAACGCCGTTGATCTGGTCCTTGGGAATGGGAATCTGCTCGAAGGTCTCATTGTTCATGAAGATGTAGTCCTCGCCCTCGAGATAGAGGAACTGGTAGCTGCGACGCTCTACGCGCACATCCTCGAGTTTCTCGCCGATGTTGAAACGACGCTCGAGCACGTTGCCGCTGACCACGTCCTTGAGGGTTGTGCGCATGATGGTGTTACCCTTGCCGGGCTTCACATGCAGGAAGTCGATGCAGAAATAGAGCTTACCATCCATGCGGATGCAGGTGCCCTTCTTGATGTCTTGGGAATTGATCATAATTCAGTATTGAGTTTGATGTTGAAAGTTTCAAGTTTGAGACGAGAAAATGCAACTTTCTCTCGAAATCGGGCGCAAAGGTAGTGAAAATTAAACAAAAAACGCAAGAGAATGAGCAAAAAATCACCTAAGACTTGCGGGAATGAAAAAAAGTACCTACTTTTGCAGCCTGTTAGCCCACTATCGCAAACAATATAAAGATAAAATAGCAATGAAAAGAACATTCCAACCCCACAACCGCAAGAGAAAGAACAAGCACGGTTTCCGTGAACGTATGTTGACCGCTAATGGCCGCCGCGTGCTGGCTGCCCGTCGCGCTAAAGGTCGCAAGAAGCTGACCGTCTCTGACGAGCGTCACGGCAAGTAATCTTCAGACCGTACACACTCTCTTGTTGTCGCGGCGCAGATGATACACTCACAGTGAATGTGTCATCCGCGCCGTTTCTCTTTTTTCTGACGGACCATGGGATTTAAACAAAAAATGACCGCTCCTATCGTATGGGGCAACCTGGTGGCGATGCTGATTGTGGCCATCCTCTCATGCATCGGCATCTGGAAGGGTATGGAAATCTACACCCACCACGGCGAGAGCGTTGAGGTGCCCCAACTGGTGGGGATGCAGGAGAACGATGCCTACTACAAGCTCAACCAGCTGGACCTGCACGGGGTGGTGGTGGACAGCGCCTACAACAAGAACCTGCCCGCCGGAGCCATCCTGGAACAGGTGCCCACGGCTGGACGCAAAGTCAAGAGCGGACGCGAGATATTCCTGACGATCAACACGGAGCGGCGACCGACAACTGCACTGCCCGACATCGCGGACAACAGCTCGCTGCGCGAGGCACAAGCCAAGCTCTCTGCCATCGGCTTCAAGCTGGGGCCTGTGGAATACGTGAGTGGCGACCGCGAATGGGTCTATGGCGTCAAGAGCCGCGACCGCAATGTCTATACTGGCGAACAAGTGCCCCTGGATGTGCCGCTGGTGCTGCAGGTGGGACGCGGTGTCGATGATATAGAATTCAAGGCAGATTCCGCAAGCACCGAGGATTTCCTCACTGGCGAGGATGGTTTCACGACCGATGGAGCAGAATGAGTGGACAGCCCCCGAGGCCTTTGAGGAGGACGAGCTCGCCCTCGACGACGAAGGTCTGGAAGCGGCGCCCGACGGTACGCTCTATGAGCACCGCCGCGTTGTTGCCGACAAGGGTCAGACGCTCCTGCGCGTGGATAAATTCCTGATGGAACACCTGCGCGACACCAGCCGCGCACGCATCCAACGAGCCGCCGAGGCAGGATGCATCCACGTCAACGACCGCCCCGTCAAGAGCAACTACCGCGTGAAGCCATTGGATGTGGTCACGCTCATGCTCGACCATCCGCGCATGGAGACGGAGGTCACGCCCGAGGATATCCCTTTGGACATCGTCTATGAGGACGACGACCTGCTGGTCGTGAACAAACCCGCAGGACTGGTGGTTCACCCGGGCGTGGGCAACTACACGGGAACGCTCGTGAATGCGCTTGCCTGGCATCTGCGCGACAATCCCAAATACAATCCCAACGACCCCAGCGTGGGGCTCGTTCATCGTATAGACAAGGACACGAGCGGTCTGCTCGTGGTGGCGAAGACCCCCGAGGCGAAGACTCATCTCTGCCATCAGTTCTTCGTGAAGAGCACGCGGCGCCAATACAACGCCCTCGTGTGGGGCAGTTTCGACGCGCAGGAGGGTCGCATAGAGGGCAATATCGCCCGCGATCCACGCGACCGCCAACGGATGACCGTGCTGCCGCCTGAGAGCGAAATCGGCAAACCTGCCGTCACGCATTGGCGGGTGCTGGAGGCCTTCGGACCTGTCACGTGGGTGGAATGTGTGCTGGAAACAGGGCGTACGCATCAGATCCGGGCTCACATGAAATCCATCGGCCACCCGCTCTTTGCCGACGAGCGCTATGGGGGCTTCGAGATTCTACGTGGACAGCCGACAGCCAAATACAAGGCTTTCGTGCAAAACGCTTTCGAAATTTGCCCGCGCCAGGCACTGCACGCCCGCACACTCGGTTTCGTGCACCCCCGCTCGAAGCAGGAAATGTTCTTCGAGGCTGAACTGCCAGAGGATTTGACACAACTGATAACCAAATTCCGCGCATACGCGCGCACATGAAATAAAAATGGAAAAGAAAAAAGTGATTGCCATCGTCTGCGGTGGCGACAGTTCTGAGCACGACGTGAGCCTGCGCAGCGCTCAGGGCATCTACAGTTTCCTCGATAAGGAACGCTTCGAGGTATATATCATTGAACTCAACGGACTGACGTGGGAGGCTCATCTCGACGGCGACAAGCGCGCGAAAGTGAGCCGCGAGGATTTCTCGTTCAAGAAGGGACGTCGCACGATTCACCCCGACTTCGCCTACATCACCATCCACGGAACCCCTGGCGAAAACGGCATTCTGCAGGGCTATTTCGACCTGATTCACATGCCCTATAGTACCAGCGGCGTACTGGTGGAGGCTATGACTTTCAACAAGTTCACCCTGAACCAATACCTCAAAGGCTTCGGCGTGAGCGTCAGCGAAAGCCTGGTTGTGCGCAAGGGCAATGAAGACCTGGTGACCGACGCCGAGATTACAGACCACATTGGATTACCCTGCTTTGTGAAGCCCAATGCCGGCGGCAGCAGCTTCGGCGTGACGAAGGTGAAGACCCTCGAGCAGCTGCGCCCTGCTATCCAGCTGGCGATGGAAGAGAGCGACGAGGTGATGGTGGAGGCGTTTATGCCCGGCACCGAGCTCACCTGCGGCTGCTACAAGACTGCTGCAGGGGAGCATGTGTTCCCGGTTACGGAGGTGGTGACGCACAACGAGTTCTTCGACTACGACGCCAAGTACAACGGCTCTGTGGATGAGATTACGCCGGCCCGTATCAGCGATGACCTGCGCGACCGTGTGCAGGCGCTCACAAGTGCCATCTACGACATTCTCGGCTGCTCCGGAATCATCCGCATCGACTATATCGTCACCAAAGTAACAGGCGAGGACGGCCGAGAGCGCGACCGCATCAATATGCTGGAAATCAACACGACGCCCGGCATGACAGCTACCAGCTTCATTCCCCAGCAAGTACGCGCTGCTGGACTCGACATCAAGGATGTAATGACCGAGATTATTGAAGATAAACTATGAATACTGTATTCGACGCCATCCGCCCTTACAACGATGATGAGGTACGAGGAGCGATTGACAGTCTGCTGCACGACCGCCATTTCTCACATATTCTGAAGAGTATGGTACCGCTGCCGCTAGGGCTGACACGCGGTCTGCTACGGTTGGCCACCATAGGTATTCACTCGACACTCGGCTTTCAGCTGCGGTTCATGAAGCCTATCGTGAATCACATCCTGCGCAAGTGCACAACGGGGCACTCCTTTGCCCACGACGGGATTCAGCCAGGGCCGGAACGTTACACGTTTATCTCCAACCACCGCGACATCGTGCTCGACAGCGCCATCCTCGATGTGATGCTGAACAAGGACAAGTTCCCCACGACCTGCGAGATAGCCATCGGCGACAACCTGCTGATTTATCCGTGGATTCGCACGCTGGTCCGTCTGAACAAGGCTTTTATCGTGCGCCGCAACATCCCGCGTCTGGAGCTGTACGAAAGCAGCAAACTGATGAGCCGCTATATGCGCTATGCCGTACAGGAGAAACACGAAAACATCTGGATTGCCCAGCGCGAGGGCCGCGCCAAGGACTCAAGCGACCAGACACAGGTGTCGCTGCTGAAGATGCTGGCAATGGCTGGCGAGAGCGGAACCGCAGGCGCTATCGAGAGCATCAAGGCGCTGAATCTCGTGCCGCTGAGCATCAGCTACGAATACGATCCCTGCGACTACCTAAAGGCAGAGGAATTTCAGCATAAGCGCGATGACGCTTCGTGGAAGAAGTCGAAACAGGATGATCTCGTGAACATGAAGACTGGCATCCTCGGCCAGAAAGGCCATGTGCACTACCAGACGGGACGTCCCGTGAACGAATGGATAGACACGCTGGCCGAGCTGCCGGAGAAGGAATTCTTCCAGGCCCTGGCACAAGGCATCGACAAGGAGATTCACCGCAACTACCGCCTCTACCCAGGCAACTATGCGGCAGCCGATTTGTTGAAGGGTACCGAGAAATCCTATAGCTCGCATTATACACCCGCTGACAAAGTGACCTTCGAAGCGTACCTGACAGAACGTATCAGCAAAGTGGATCTGCCCGACAAAGATGAGGTTTTCCTGCGCGAACGTCTGCTGACAATGTACGCCAATCCCGTGTTTAACCAAGAGCAAGCTTTAAACTCTTAAGCTGTTATGGAGCCCGCCCGCTGGAAACTTTTCATAGTGCTGCTACTCGCGTCTCTGTGCGTATTCACCGCCTGCAGCGATGATGAGGATGGTACCCCCTACCCCTCCATCATCACGGAGATGGTGATTATTCGCATGAACAGTTCTATGCAAGTTACCATTCAAACCGACAAAGGTGCCATTTACAATGTCACCAATAAGGTTGAGGGTATGGCCCCAAATTCCATAGGCCGGATGATGTGTGGTTATCTCCCGGATGGCAAAGGAGGAGCCCACATCTATAAGCTGGAAAGAGTGATGATCCTGAAGGATCTGACCACAAAAGTGAGCACACCCGTCTATGACCCTGTAGGCATCGTCAGCCGCTGGCAAGAGGGGAAGTTCATCAACCTGCATATTCTCCCCAAGACAAAGAGCGACCCCTCCAAGCACACATGGGGATTTATCCGCACAGGGCAGCACCCGAACGCGGCTGGCGGCACGACCCACGAGCTGAGCGTCCATCACCACCAAAACGGCGACCCGCTGGCCTACAGCAGTGACTACTACCTCACGCTGGTCATAGACTCCGTCAGCAAGACCTTCAGCGACAAGGATTCCATCGACCTCACCCTTCAAGGCTTCGACAATAGTCACACCTGGCGTTACGGCAAGAAAAAGCAATAAAATATCCTGTATGCAAGAAACCACGATCATAGGCTTTGATGCCAAGCGTGCCTGCCAGAATCGCACGGGGCTTGGGAACTACAGTCGTTTCGTGCTTAATGGACTATGCCGATTGGCGCCCCAGCTACACCTGTTGCTCTATGCGCCCAACCCCAAGAAGACACAGGCGCTCGATGGTTTAGATCGCGAGTCTGCGGTTTCGATGCGTTTCCCCCAAACGCTGTGGGGCAAATGCTTGCGCAGCCTTTGGCGCCTGTGGGGGATGACACGTGATTTGGAGCGCGACGGCGTACAACTCTACCACGGCCTCAGCAATGAGTTGCCGCTGAACATCCATCGTGCCAAAGGCGTGAAGACCATCGTCACCATCCACGACCTCATCTTCCTGCGTTATCCGCAGTACTACAAGCCCGTCAGCCGCTGGATCTACCATTACAAATTCCGCCGTGCCTGTCGTCTGGCAGACCGCATCATCGCTGTCAGCGAGTGCACAAAACGCGACATCATCCACTTCTTCGGGACACCAGAAGAGAAAATCGAGGTCGTCTATCAAGGTTGCGATGAGCAGTTCCGCCAAACAGCCACAGAAGCTCAAAAAACTGCTGTACGGGAGCGTTATAGCTTGCCCGAACGCTACATCCTTTACGTGGGCAGCATCGAGGAGCGCAAGAATCTCATGCTTCTGGCTCAAGCGTTGAAAGAAATAGATCAGAAGGAATTCGAGGATATAGAGGTGATTGCCGTTGGTCGTCGCACCAAATACGCAGACAAAGTGGAAGCATTTGTGAAGGGGAATGGTCTCTCCTCGCGTTTCCGTATGGTGAGCGGTGTTCCCTTCCCCGACCTGCCCGCCTTGTACCAGATGGCCACCCTCTTCGTCTATCCCTCCCGCTTTGAAGGCTTCGGTATTCCGTTGCTCGAAGCTCTCTGCTCCGGCACGCCCGTCATAGGGTGCACAGGGTCCTGCCTCGAAGAAGCCGGTGGTCCCTCCTCTCTCTATGTAGATCCCGATGACCCGCAAGCCCTCGCTCAGGCAATCGCACGCGTCCTCACCGACAACACCCTCCGCCAACGCATGATTACCGACGGACACGCTTATGCGGCACAGTTTCAAGCAGAAACGTTGACACAGCAAATGCTATCACTATACCAAAATCTACTACAATCCAATTGACATGAATACTGAAGCTAACAAGATATCGGTAGTTATCAACACCTATAACGCAGAGAAACACTTAGAGCAAGTGCTTCAATCCGTCAAGGGCTTTGACGAGATTGTCATCTGCGATATGGAAAGCACCGACCGTACGCTGGAGATTGCCACTAAATATGGCTGCAAGATTGTAACCTTTCCAAAGAAAGACTATGTAAGCGCCGAACCTGCACGTACCTTTGCCATCCAGTCTGCAACATCCCCATGGGTGCTCGTAGTGGATGCCGATGAACTGGTAACACCTGAATTGCGCGCCTTTCTGTATCAACAAATCAAACGTAGTGATTGCCCAGCAGGAATCTACATTCCCCGCAAGAATTACTTTATGGGCAAGATGATGCACTGCCACTACCCTGACTACCTCCTACGTTTCTTTGTGCGCGAAGGTACCACATGGCCGCCCTACGTTCATACCTTCCCAGAAGTGAAAGGGCGCAAAGAATACATACCTGCTAAGCGCACAGAACTCGCCTTCGAGCACTTAGCTAAGGATGGCGTTGCGGATATACTCCGCAAGACCAATCAATATACAGAAAATGAGCTGGAGAAAAAAAAGAACAAACGTTATGGTTTTGGAGCATTTCTCTGGCGTCCCTTCTTCCGTTTCTTCAAAGCCTACATCCTCAAAGGGGGAATCCGCGACGGCCTGCCCGGGTTCATCCGTGCCTCGCTCGAAGGGCACTACCAATTCATCATGCTCGCTAAGATGGCTGAGAAGCGCAGGATTAAAGACTAACTAACTCAACGCAAAAGTCTATTCATAGGCAGAAACTTATCAGGGAGATTTCAACACCCTATGGACTTTAGATCCTTTATGGGAATCAGTGCACTTGCCCATTTCACAAACCTGCGACGCCAGATGGGGTCTCGATAGTAATAAGGAACGTCTGTCTTGTCTAGAGTCAGGAAAGCTTCAGCCATCTCCTTCAGATTCTGCTTTTGTAACCAACAAGCCATGAAGAATTGGGCGATTTTTTGTTGCCAGCCTTCCTTGTTGCCCCAATAATGACAGATATAGTCACGAGCTTCGGCCATCCCTTGACAGAATTTTCCGAGCGCCAAAGAGAAGCAGAACTGCTCCACATTAAAAACGCGCTTGCCCTCAACCGCCACAAGCATCTCGTCACACAAGGCCAAGGTTAAATCACAGACCGCTAGGGCACAGTCCTTAGGCAAGCCTATCACACCGGAATTCCACATGTGGCAGCCCTCTTCCACCTTTATATTTTGGAACGTCTTACCCTTTACACAAGGCCATAATCGGCGCGAGGCTCCATAGGTCTCATATGGCATCCCCTCGTCCGCGTGCATCACGCCAATGCCCTTATCCAACAGGACATTCAATCCTTCTAAATCTTTATATGCAAAAACATCGCTGTCCAAATACATGAAATGACCACACGCGCCACGCTGTAGAATTGTGTCAATCGCATTACGTATGGCCATTATCTTGGCGCGGAACGTATAATGCCGAGGTCCCATCCACTCCTCCAACTGCTCATGACTAAAAGGAATGATATCAACCTGCTCAGCGAACTGCTGATAGGAATCCGGGGCATCGGTAGTAATATGAACATTAGCATCTCTCCCCCCGTGTGCCAACACCGACACAACGGCAAATGCCACTTGAATCTGATTCGGCAATTGCCTTCCATAATCTACAAAAATGTACTCCATCGTTGTTCGCTTGATTGATTTACAAGGACAAAGATACTGAAAAAAACATTAACAGCTCACTTTTTATCTGTTTTATGTGATTATTACGGTAGAATTCTGTATTTTTGCATATAAAATCATCTCTTTTCACCGTATTAACCGCACAAAACAATGCCAGCCATCAGTGTTATCATCCCCGTATATAACGTTGCTGCCTATCTGGAGCAATGTGTCCAGTCCGTAAGAAGTCAAAACTTTTCGGACTGGGAATTGATTATGATTGATGACGGCAGCACCGACGGCAGTTCCGAATTGTGCGACCACTTTGCCCAGGAAGATGCCCGAATTCGGGTACAGCACCAAATGAATAGCGGTGTAGCCATTTGCCGCAACAAAGGCATCCAGCTGGCAAAGGGCGAATGGATTTGCTATGTCGATAGTGACGACTGGCTGGAACCCGACTATCTGCAAACGCTTTACGAAAACGCCCTCGCACTGAAAGCCGATGTCTGCATCTGTGGGCGTATGGAAGAACACACCAACACGCAACGTCCGCTCCCCATCTGCAAGGAAGTTACGATTATGAGCTCTGCTGAAGCTGTCAAGGCCGTATATCAGCGTGACCTGCAAAGTTGCCTATGGGCTACCATTCTGCGGAAAAGCATTCTGCAAGAGCCCGTTCCATTCCTGTCGCGCTACGAGGACCATGCCGTATTCTACAAGTGGCTGTCACATGCCAATCGAATTGCTTTGCTACCCGCTATGCCTTACCATTTCCGAGTGCGCAAAAGCAGTCTCATGCACCGTACGGGAAACGATGACGAGCATGAGCTTATGCCTATTGTTAACGAGATGTACCTATACATCCTCGAGCGTCAACTGCTCTCAGACAGCGAGAATCGCTCTATTGCTGCACAAAATTATATCCGAATTGCCAAGGACGTAGCACGTTCCCAGGATACGGATAAAGCTATGGCGCTACAGCGCATTCGTGCAGCCATTGCTCCACTGCTCCCCGTTGATTCCTCCATCACGGGCAGCAAGCCTTATCGCCGAATCCGCCTGCTGATGTTCTCCCCTGCTCTCTTCATCCGTGTGCTCACCTTCAGCCAGTTCTTTGTCCGCAAGCACAAGCCCAGTAGTCGCATCCCATTTGAATAAACATCAATCATAAGACTCCTATGCCTACCTTTTCCGTTATCACAGTTTGCTACAATGAAGTAAAGAATATTCAAAGGACTTTGGATTCCATTGTACATCAAACATGTCGAGATTATGAGCTTATTGTTGTTGACGGCGGTTCACAAGATGGCACGAAAGAACTGATATGCCAATATCAAGACTCCATCAAATGGTGGTGCAGTGAATCCGATCGGGGAATTTATCATGCCATGAATAAAGGTGTCAGTCATGCGACAGGTGACTATCTCATCTTCATGAATAGCGGTGACGCTTTTTACAACGAATTTGTTCTTAAAGATGTCCTTCGTATAGGGTTACACGCAGATATTATTGAAGGCTATGTAATCCGAGCTGACAAAAACAGAAGGCTGCGCGAACAGTATGAAGATCGCTGCGTACAACTTTTCACAGACACCCTAAGCCATCAAGGTGCATTTATCAGAAGAGATTTGTTGCTGACACACCCTTATGATGAAAAATACAAGATTGTAGCCGATTGGAAATTGTGGCTTGAAACAATCTTTTTGGAACAAC
>JAEEGL013860973.1_pt1 | contig 16262 bp, 14 predicted proteins | sample 9134231 | NCBI WGS metagenome assembly JAEEGL01 (sample SAMN16246548, study PRJNA631951) | gut metagenome | biome: gut microbiome; feature: rumen; material: fiber-attached | host: Bos | place: Iran: Karaj | collected 2018-10
CGCGTTCCCCCGGGAATACCTGCTATCCGTCGATCCGGAAAAGATATTTGACTGGGCCTCCGCGCCGTATGCGGAAAACACCTCGTTCGCGGAGTCCAAAAAGCATTTGAGTCAGGCGGGCGTGCTGTGCAGATCTAAGTCTGAAGCCGCGATACTGGGGATATATGACTCCCTGGCGATCCCCTATCACTACGATGAGACGATCGTTATCAACGGAGCCCTTTTTTCTCCCGATATCATAGGCTGCAGGCCGGACGGACGGCTGGTGTATCACGAGCATTACGGGCTCGATACCCCCTCTTACCGCCAGCGCGCCGAATTCAAGGAGCGTATATACAGGGACGCGGGCATAGTCAGGGGCCGGAATCTCTTAACGACTTATGACAGAGGGGACGGGACCGTGAACCTCGAGCTCATACGCATGCAGATCGAAGACGCCTACCGGACCGAGGCGTAACAGATCGAAGAAGCCTACAGGACCGCAGCGCAGCAGGCCGGGATCGCCTATAAGATCTGGGGGTAACAGATCGGGGATGCGTATCGGATCGAGTCTCGGCAGCCGGCGGGTCAGGGGACAGACGATGCCTGAGCCCGGATGATCTGAAACGGCCGCGAAATGAGTGCTAGGGCCTGACAGTGACCTAGTCAGGATGACCAGCTGCAGCCGCGGGCTCAGGGCGCGGGCCGGACCGGCGGCAGGTCCTTTATCATCCCGAGCAGGTCGAGGTAGAAGGGCCGCACGTCCCGGCGGTGGAGCATCCCGCCCTGGACGGACATGTGGTCGCCGTCGAAGACGGGCATGTTCTGCCAGATGCCGGCCTCGATATGGGCGCGGTCGAAGGGCTTTTGCGGGGCGCCGATGGGGGCCATGGCGGAGACGGTGCTGACGAGGCCGTCGTTCATGCGCCAGGACTCGTCGATGACGAAGCCCTTGGGGGTCACGCCCTTGTAGGCTCCGATCTGGATGGAGCGGGCGAAATAGATGATCTCGGTCTTCGCGGGCAGGGGCCTCTGGGTGCCGTCGGGCTGAAGCTCCGTGCTGCAGCAGGGGACGGCGAAATAATAGACGTGGGGAAGGGTCGCGATCTTTTCGTTCTGCGCGAGGGCGCTGTCGATGCCGGAGACTCTGGGCTTTTCCTCCCCCGCAGGAACCTTCGCGGGGTTCACCCGCAGCCTCAGCGAGAGCACCTTCATCATGAAGCGGCTCCAGAGGGGCGTCTTAACTTTGGAGACGTCGAAATCGGGATCGCTGAACATGTCGGGGGCCGACGACCCGTTGGAGGGCGCGGCGAGGGTCACGATGGTGTGGACCCTCTCTCCCATGCCGCCGGCAAACAGCGGCGAGAGCTCGCCCGCGGGGGTCGCCTGACGCTCTTTTTCGTCGCCGAAAGCCAGAAGATGGGCGAAGAGCCTTACGGTCGCTCCGCCCATGGAGTGGCCCAAAAGCACCAGCCGGGTCTCATCATCAAATGAAGGGATCAGCGGACGGCCGCTGAGATCGGCGCCGAAGCGCTCCCTGCCCTGCTCCTCGCTGAAGGCCTTGCCGTAATCGACCCGCCTTCCGGCCAGCTGGGCATAGAGCTCGCAGGCCCTCACCCATATGCTGCCCGAGGGATCGACCGAGGCGGCGCGGCAGTCGAAGCCCTCGCTGCCCAGGTACTTCATGAGGCTGCCGCCCAGCATTCCCCAGTAGGGGATCACCCGGTCGATGGCGTCGTAGCTGCCCCAGCCTCCGGCGCCGTGGACGAAGATATAAGTAAGTTCTTTCATGTCATGCCTCCGATCGGGACTGCGCGGCCCGGCGCGCTTTGTGATCCGCGGCTAGTTCGCGGCACGAAAGACCGCGCCTGAAGGAAGACGGCCGGGATCTCTCACAGCCCGCGATCTTACGATATCTGCCGGATACGCGCCTGCCCGTTCCCCCGCTTAAAGACAAGCCCCGGAGGGAAAGGTCCGACCGGGGCTATGACGCTTTATAATATTTTACTGTTTTACCGTTTATTTTGCAAGGAACCTGTACAGCATGGTGACTGTCTCAGCCCTCTTCGCGGATCTGTCCGGCGTGAAGGTCGTCGGAGTCGTGCCCTCGGTGATGCCTTCCTCAACGGCCCAGAGGACCGCGTCATAGTAGTAATCTTCTTCGAACACGTCGCCGAAGGGGTTGGCTTCGCCAATCTCGGGCTCGCCCGCGTACCTGTACATGAAGGTGGCGACCTGGGCCCTGGTGACCTCCCGGTCGGGCCTGAAGGTGGCGGGCGTGGTGCCTTCGGTCACGCCGTTCTGATAAGCCCAGAGGACGGCCTTGTAATAGTAGGCGCTCTCGGGGACGTCCTCGAATGGCATCTCGCCGCTGACCTGGGGGCAGCCCGCCGCCCTGTAGAGGAAGGTGACGAACTGGGCCCTGGTGGTCGGGCTCATCGGGCTGAAGGTGTCCTCGGAGGTACCTTCGGTTATGCCCTTATCGACCGCCCAGTAGACGGGATCGTGGTAGTAAGCGTCCTTGGGAACGTCCTTGAACTTCTCGGGCTTGGGAGCGGGATCGGAGCCGGAGGAGCTTCCGGTATCGCCGGTGCTCTTCTTTTTGAACTCGGCCTTTATGCCCACGTCCTCTGCGGACATGGTGAAGGTTGTCTCGGACGACTTCGCGTTCTTCAGCACCGCGGAGCCGGTCACTACGGTCCACCTGCTGAAGGTCATGCCTTTTTCGGGCTCGTCAGCGGTGATAGTGACGGTCTCGCCTTCCTCGGCCTCTCCCTTATCGGCCTTGCCGCCCACTATGGTGATGGTATAGAGGGTGGCAGGATCTTCGGCCTCCTCTTTGAACTCGGCCCTTATGCCAACGTCCTCCGCGGGCATCTCGAAGCTGGTCTCAGCCGCGGTCTCATCGAGCAGTACGGCTGAGCCGGTGACGACTGTCCACCTGCTGAAGACCATGCCCTCTTCGGGCTCGTCAGCGGTGATGGTGACGGTCTCGCCGGCCGCGGTCTCGACCTTGTCGGGGCTGCCGCCGATGACGGTGATGAAGTAGACGGCCTCGGGCATTTCCCAGACCGCGGTCACGGTCACGTCCTCCGTAACTTCGATGGTACCGTCTTCTTCGTATTCCTCTCCGTCCACGCTCCAGGCCTTAAAGATCATCCCTTCGGGAGCCTCGAAGCCGCAGGGAGGCAGCTGGTATGTGCCGGAAACGCCGGCAGCTTCGTTCATTTTGCCCCTGCCCTGCCCGGGATCGAAGCTGACGGTGAAGCCCTCGAACGCGAGTATGGCGACCTCCGCGGCTTCGGAAGCGTTACTGGTCTCGGCCGCTTTGTACCTGACTTTATAGGCGCCGGGCGCGAGGCCGGTGACGGTGTCGCCGTTCACCGGATACCACTCATCGTCTCCGGGCATCTGGTATTCCATGGTCTCGTCGACGCCTGTGATGGTGCCGTCGTCTCCGGCAGCGGTCGTGCAGTCGGTCTTGCCGACGGCGGGCGCGTCGGGAGTCGATTTCTCGGTGGCATCTGCAAGGACGATCTCGGCATCGTCCGTGGGAGTCCCGCTGACGGTGATCTGCGTATAGCTGTCCCTGGTGACCTCGACGCCGTTCACGGCTTCGACTGAATAGTCCTCGGGGAAGTAGAAGCCTTCGTCCGCGGTCACGACCACGTCCTCGATCGCTTCGCCATCCTCCACGGTCTGGGGATCCTCGATGCCGAGGGACATATGCTCACCGGCTGTGACGGCGACGGTGTATGCCGGGATCCATTTGGCCAGAAGGGCGTGGCCCTCTCTGCCGCCAAGACCGTTCGTCGCCATGACGGTATCGTCTTTGGTGATGACGGCAGTGCAGTCCGGATCGATGATATAGAACCTGTCGACCTTATAATCGCTGCTCACACCATCCGTCAGGATATCCATGAAATGATGCCGCCCTCTGATATAGTCCGGTGTCAGCTCGATCCGCCCGCTTATGCGCGATCCGTCTATCGTATACAGATCGGCATCCACGTCGACATCATTGATCTCCAGTCCTGTCGGAGCGACATCATTGAACGTCACGTCGAAAACGACGGTACGGCCGATCTGGAAGTTCGACGGGCTCTGGCCGTCCCAGGCCTCATCCCCCTCGGCCGCGGCAAGGCGGAAAATGTATTCACCGTAATAATCCTGCGTGATCAGTCTGGGACCGCCGCCCTCGCACAGGACCCAGTCCACGAAATTGCAGCCTTCTTTTTCCGGCGTCGGAAGATCACCGTAAGTCTCACCGGGAATCACGACCACGCTTTGAGGAGATACGGTCCCGCCGTCCGCCTCAAAAAACACGGTGACCGGTAACGGGAGGACATACGGAGCGGCGACCCAGGTCAGAAGCACCTGTCCGTCGGAGTTTTGTGAACCGCTCCCCTCAAGGATGATATCTCCTCCGTTCATGATGACATAACTGCATTCTTCGCGATATGAGCCGCTGGTCCAGACAAAGCTGTATGAACGTCCGGCAGTGAGATTCACGGTCCCCTCTGAAACAGAACCCGAAGTCATCGTCAGACCAGCGACCTCCGACCCGTTTTCAGTATCCAGTATGGTGATCTTATTGACGTTCCAGCCGTCGCCGTAGGAATCTGAGAGTTCATAGCTGATGATGACCTCCTCGTCCGCATCCGCAGCCAGCGCCGCCGAGGGCAGCAGGCTGAGGCACAAAGCGAGAGCCAGAAGGATGCTTATGGTTCTTTTTTTCATGCGGGACCTCCTCATGGAATAGACCGGCCAAAGAGCAGTCCGGAAAGGACCGCCGCCGGCGCGAAGTTCGGGTTTTCTATATAATATTTTTAATTTTAACCAGTATTGGCCCGTGCGTTCAATAATGGATAACTTTTTTTCATTGCAAAAATATTATCCACTAAAACGCCTCCGGACGGAAATAAAGACAGCCCCGAACCGCTCCGGAGCTGTCTTCTTATGGTCTTGATGATATTTATTTTTCAGGACTTCACAGCCTTCTTCTGCCGCTGCCAGTTCAGATTCGCAATGGCGATATAGAGCCACCTGGGGAACATGTAAAGGTCGGCGAAGGTCTCGCCGGCTTCGCAGTCTTCCGAGACCGCCTTCGCCAGGAGCGCGAGGCCTTTTTCGGCGTTCCTCGCGGGCCAGAGGCCCTTCTTTCCGTTTTTTATGAGCATACCGGCCACCTCGCCGGCGCCGATGGCAAGAGACCCGCGAAAGTCGAGCCCGCAGTCCGCGCAGAAGTCTTTTATCATGTTGAGAAGGTTCGCGTTCTGGCTGCTCTCGTAGAGGCCGTTGTTGACGAGGGCGTAAAGCTCGCAGTCCTCGCCCGTTCCCAGCTCCTTCACCCTTTCCATGAAGCGGATGGCGGGAGAGGGAAGGCCGTCCACGTAGAGCGGGACGCCGAGCACGGCGGTCTTAGCCCTGCCCAGGGCCTCGGCGGCCTTTTCCGCGCCGTTCTCCTGGGCGAGGCTGATCATCTCCGCGGGAGCGCCGAGGCTCTCCGAGAGCTTGCTCAGGAACCTGCCCGTGTTGGACCTTTTGCCGCGCGGGCTGCAGTCGATGAGAAGGACGCCCGAGCGTTCTCCGGCGCAGCGGGGCTCTTCAGGGCGGGGATTCTTCGGGCATTTTACGGCACCCTTTTCGGCGCCGCTTGCAGCCGCTCCTTCTTCGCACTTCTCCGCGCCTTCCGGGGCGCCGCCGTCTGCGGGCCCCGTCTCTTCGAACAGGACCTCCTTCACCGTCCCGCGCAGGTTCCGGCAGACCGCCGCGACGTAGCTTTTCGCCTTTTCCTTATCCTCTTCCGTCAGCCCGCTGCCCCTGAAGATGAATGTCGCAGGCTTTTCTTCGGGATATCTTCTCTTGTGGTGCATCTCGCCGTAGGCAGTCTCGAACTCGGGCAGCACGTAGCCGATGCTGCGGTCGAAGACGTTCTTGACGAAGCTGCTGAAGCCCCCATAGGTATAGCGGCTCAGGACGGTCACGCTGTCCGCCCCGTGGATCAGGGCGCCCATGTTCTCGTAGCCGTCCTTGAAGGCGCAGCTGCCCGTTCCGCCGGTCCAGCAGCGGAAGCACCCCACGCAGGGCCTGATGGACCCGTCATCAGAGACGATGTTCCATCCTTCGTACTTTCCCGCTTCTTTTTCCCACTCCTCGGGGCTCAGGTCGTGTATCAAAAGGTCCATGATGATACCTCCGAAAACGGCGTCCGCTGGGGCGCCGCAATTATTTTCCGTGCGGCCCTATAAGGACGGCTGCGCCTGGGGAGCCTGAGGCGGGAGCCTGCTGTGCGGGATCCGGCGGATACCTTCTCTTCAGTCCCTCGTTATAGTAAAAGGTGATGTCGTTCAGTACCTGTTCCAGTTCGGGACGCATGGGATTTCCCCCTTTCGGCGTTATGCGATCGTTATACCTGCCGCCGCTTCGCGGCGTAAATTCAAGTCCTTTATATGCCCTGTGTCCGGGCAAGGACGGTATTCGGGCCTGCGGCAGGACCTGTCCGTCTTCCGTCCTGATGATACCTTATCAGGCTCTGTCCAACAAATGTCAAACAAACAGCGGTATCCCCGCGGGACTCGGCCCGCGCCGGCCGCGGAAAACGGGAGCGGCGCGTAAAAAGACCGTCCCGCGCGGGGACGGTCCGGTATACGCATCAGTTTGCCATCTTCTTCCTGCCCCAGGCGTTGACCCAGTTGCCCTTCCTGTAACGGCCGTAGAGTATGAGGAAGCGCAGGAACCACTCGATGGCCATGGGCACCCAGACGCCCAGCAGCCCCCAGCCGAAGAACTTGATGAGGATGAAGGCGCCGGGGACTCTGATGCCCCACATGCCGATGAGGGAGGTGAAGGCCGAGATGCGCACGTCGCCGGCTCCCCTCAGGACGCCGCCCGTCGCCATGGTAAGAGCCTCGAGAGGCTCGATGATGCACTGTATGCGCAGAGCCAGGGTCGCCATCTTCACGACCTCCCGGCTGGGAGTGAAGAAGCCCACGATGTTGGGACAGAAGAAGAACACTATCAGGGTCGCGATCGTGCCGACGATGAAGGCGAGCTTCAGGGTCTCGTGGGCGAGGAGCTTGGCCCTGTCCTTGTTCCCCGCGCCCAGCCACTGCGAGACGAGGGTGGTCCCGGTCATGCCGAAGCCCATGACCGACATGAAGATTATCGATTCGGCGGTGCCGGCCAGCTGGTGCGACGAGAGCACCACGTTGGAGATGCCGGCCAGAAGGCTGGTGCAGACCATGCGGCCCGAGCTGCTCACGAGTCTCTCAAAAGCGTTGGGAGCACCGAGGCTGAAGGAGAAGCGGTAGAGCTCCTTATCGACCTTCTCGAGCTTTCCGAGGGAGAAGGGAACGACCAGGTTCTTGTCGAAGAGTCTCCAGACCACGTAGACGCACATGGCGAAGTTGGCGATGGAGCTGGCGATGGCGGCTCCCGCCACTCCCTGTCCCAGGCCCCACATCTTAAAGGTGACGCCGAAGACGGTGAGCATCCTGGTCGGGTATATAAAGAGGAAGTTGAGAACGCAGTTGGTGAGATTGGCGATGACGTTGCCCATCATGGCCTCGCGGGTGTGGCCCTGGCCTCTTAAGAAGCTGTTGCCGACCACGGCGGCGACGATGAAAGCTCTCGAATAGCCGAAGTATCTGAGGTAGACGGAGCTGGTATCCCAGATGTCGGGCTGGGCGTTCATCCACTGGGGCAGGTGATCGGCCAGGACCCAGGAGAAGAGCAGGGTCATGAATCCGCCCATCGCCACTATGTAATAGACCGACTGGCGCATGGTCTTGAGAGCGAGATCCTTTCTGCCCTCGCCTATGCGGCGCGACATCATGACGCCGAAGCCCGATCCCAGGCCGATGGCGACTCCGTTGCAGACCTCGATGGCCGGATTGCTGACCGCGACCGAGGCGGTGGCGTTGACGCCGATGGAGCCTACCATGGCCGTATCGACGAAGTTCACCATGATGCTGAGGATCTCCTCGATGATCATGGGCCAGACCAGGGCCAGTATGAGTTTTACGGGGTCCGCCTTGGGGTCGAGTATGTCGATCTTGCGTTTTTCTCTTGCCATTAACGCCTCCGGAAATTCTGAAACGAATGTTATATATCACATGTTATGCACGCCGAAACACTGATTTTTCAAGGATTTTAAGGGGATGAGACACGCGCGCTCTGGCTGCCGCGCGAACGCTTCGGGATGCGGTCCCTTTCCCCCGCGTTCTACTATTCTATACCAACAGAGCCTGTTTTTCAATCTGCTGACGGCTCAAAACCGGGAGCTGGGCGCTGAGTTCGGGACGAGCTTCGCGGCGCGCATCCCGGGCCGCAGAACGTTTCAGTCCTTAAGGACGGCGGCGACGGCGCTCCAGCCCTGATCCCTGAGTATATCGATGACCTTAAAGCCAGCTCCTTCGATCGCCTTTACGCAGGGCTCCTCCATGTCGTCGATGATGCCGGATGAGATGAACAGCCCCCTGCCCTTGCAGTGAGGAGCGGCGTCGGGGCAGAGCTTAAGGACCAGAGGCCCGGTGAGATTGGCGATGAGGGCGTCGGCCTTCGCGTCGGTATCCCTGACCAGATCCGAGCGGTACACGCTGACCCTGTCTTCGCAGCCGTTGAGCTTTACGTTCACCCCCGTGCTGAGCACGGCCTCGGGGTCGAGATCGACCGCGGTGACCCTTGAAGCGCCGAGCTTTACGGCCGCGCAGCTCAATATGCCGGTACCGCAGCCCACGTCCAGGACCTCGTCGCCCGGCCTTAAGTATTTTTCCATCAGGCGGACGGCCAGGTAGGTCGTGGGACTGGTGCCGGTGCCGAAGGCGAGCCCGGGGTCTATCTCTATCACTATGTCGCCCTCTTCGGGCTCGTACTCCCTCCAGACGGGCTTGGCGACCACATGCCCGCTGAGCCTGATGGGGACGTAGTATTCCTCCCACTTGTGGAGCCAGTCCCCGTCGTCGACGACGCTGCGCCTGTGGTCGAAGCGCCTTATGAGCTCCTCCGCCTCTTTGGGCAGGGCTTCGTCCTCGCCCAGGTAAAAAGTGACCGAGGGATGCTCCCTCACCGCGTCGAGCAGGCTCTGCTCCACGTAGCTCCAGAGATAGCTGTCGGGATCGCCGGTGAAAAGATCGGCGTCCCTGGGGTCTTCGATGATGAGCTCGTCCAGCCCCAGGGCCGAGAGGGCTTCGGTCAGGGCCGTCAGCTCCTCCGCTTTGGGATAGATCACGTATTCCTGATATTTCATGCTTTTCTCCATCTTCCGCCCGCGCCGCATGGCTTCGGGCAGACCGAACTAAAGGATGTCCGAAAACAGGGCGCTTTTCAACACCGCTGAATGGCCATATTTTAAACAATTTGAACGGCCCATGTCAAATGCGGTGACGGCAGGGCCCAAAGCATAAAAAAAGACCCGGCTGCGGCACCGGGCCCTGATGCGGCCGATATCCGGGCTTTGGCGGGATCCCACCATGCCGCTACAGAAACTTTTCGATCTCTTTTTCGATGTCCTGAGGATCAACGGTGGGCTCGAAGCGGCCGACCACATTGCCTTCCCTGTTCACGAGGAACTTGGTGAAGTTCCACTTTACTCCGTCGCCTTCCCAGATCTGCGGGAAATTGGTCTTGAGCATGTTCTCCATCATTTCGGCCTTTTCGCCGGTGAAGCCCTTAAAGGGCTGCTCGTTTGTCTTGATATCAAACTCTAAAGATAACCTGAATTTTTCATCGTTGATCAGCCTAAAATCCTTATCTACGTACCTAAAGGGCCAAATAAATCTGTATTTCCCGTCTGGAAGTTCCCCGTAGATCGATGACCAGTCCCTTGTAAAATAATGCGATTCATCACATGGAACGACATACCCCTCCGCAGTCCATTCACTAGGACTGTTGTCGATAGCATACCAGCTGCCCTTCCTGTACACTTGCAGATAATAACTCGCACCAAAAATGACGAGGTCATGTCCTGTATTTTCTACAATAAAGGAGAAACCGGTCCTGCTCAATGTTCCCTCAACAAGGCGTACAGACAGACCTTCGATCGGTACTATCGTATTATCAATATCGCCGATCGGCCATGGGTATTTGTCTTTCCAGTCATACGAACTTATACAGAACAGCGTGATCAAGGAAACGCAAAGTACTAAGGCTATCACATCCCTATTATGAATTCTTCTCATCTAATTAATATATACTGATGTCCAAAGTCGAGATTACTATAGAAATAACAAGCATAAAGCTCAATGAAGCAATCACCTTTTTCATGTTCAACCTCTCTTTCGACAAATCAACTTTTTTTTTAGATAAGATCATTATACTAAAATGGCAGTGAAAATAAAGAATTAAGATTTACGATATGTCAAATTTTCATAAAGGATCTTATCTCAGAGCGCTGAAACTGCCGGGCTCTCAAATGATCTCTTGTTGAAGCAGCATCGCTGGAAGATAATTGCCGTTTGATCCATGAAAAAGCCGAAGTCCCGCGGGACTTCGGCCTTGTGTGCGAAGCTTTACAGATCGGCGTCGAAGGGGAGCAGAGCGACTGTTCTGGCTCTCTTAATCGCGGTGGTGATGGCTCTCTGGTGCATCGCGCAGGCTCCGGTGACCCTTCTGGGAAGGATCTTGCCTCTCTCGGTGATGTACTTCCTGAGAGTGTCGACGTCCTTGTAATCGACGACGCTGGTCTTGTCGGCGCAGAACTGGCAGACCTTTTTCCTGTGCATGCCGCCGCCGTAGCTCTTCTTCTTGAAATTATCTCTTTCCATTGCCATGTTTGCTTATCCTCCTGTCTCGGTTTTAGAAGGGAATGTCATCATCGGGTATCAGCTCGCCGTCCTTGGCCTCAAAGCCGAAGGGCGGTTCGTCGGTCTTCTGGCCGCCGCCGAAGGTGCTCTGACCGCTGCCGGAACCGCTGCCGCTCTTGTCGCCGGGGACGAATTCGACCCTCTCGGCCACTACTTCGGTAACGTAGACCTTTTGTCCGTTCTTTTCGTAATTGCGGGTCTGGATCCTTCCGGTCAGGGCGATGGGCTTGCCCTTGGAGAAATACTTCTCAAGGAACTCGGCAGTCTTGCCGAAGCTGACGCAGTTGATGAAATCTGCCTGTCTGTTGCCGTCCCTGTCGGGAGCCCTGTCGACCGCGACGGAGAAATTCGCTATCGCGTTCTGGGTGGCGGCGCTGTAGCTCACCTGGGGATCTCTTGAGAGTCTTCCGACCAATTGTACCTGATTCATGACAGACCGCCTTTACTCTTCGTCTTTGCTGACGATGATATGTCTCAGGAAATTATCGTTGATCCTGAGCCTTCTGTCCAGTTCCCTGGGAAGCTCGGGCTCGGCGTCGAACTGCATCACGACGTAGTAGCCTTCGGTCTTCTTCAGGATAGGATAAGCAAGCTTCCTCAGGCCCCACTCGTTCACTTCGGTGACTTCACCGGAGCCGGCGATGACTGCCTTGACTGCTTCGACGGCTGCTGCCTTCTTGTCGTCGTCAAGGGCGGGGTCGAGGACGAACATTACTTCGTACTTTTTCATTGTTTAACCTCCCTGTGGTCTTGATGGCCGCGGTGCTCCCCCGCGGCAGAGAGCCTCGTCTTCAGACGAGTGCCTTAAGATTATACTTGCGGCGCAGCTGAAATGCAAGTGTTTTTTGCGGATTTTACGGAGCCGGCAAAGGGGATTTCTTCCTGCAACGCATTGACATTTATTGTTATTTCTGGTATCTTTTGATCGGGCGCTGCGGCAAACGGGGCGGTCGGCACATTTCCGAAAGGAGGTGAGCCTATGCGACTTACTGTTCATGTCGGATCCCTGCGGATCACGGTCATCATAGTGAGAAAGCAAAACCGCCAACAGTCGAAGTGATGGCGGTTTTGTGACTGAATAAGTCATCAGACCCAGATCTTTTGGCCAACCGCTCGCCGCGGTGCCTCTTAATACTATTATACTCAAGCTGCGCCGCCTGTCAATATCTGACAGGAGCCGCGGGGACCTTCCACGGGAAGCGTCTGCGTCACTGCTCTTCTTCCTTTAATATCTCGACCGACTCGATGACGACGGGCTCCACGGGGACGTCCTGCATGTACCAGCCCATATTGCCGGTCTTGCAGTTCGCGATGGCGTCCAGGACATCGAAGCCGTCAGTGAGCTTGCCGAAGCCCGCGTACTGGCCGTCGAGATGGGGAGCGTCCTCGTGCATCACGAAGAACTGGGAGCTCGCCGAATTGGGATTGCTGGTCCTCGCCATGGAGAGGACTCCTCTTTCGTGCTTCAGGGTGTTCTGAGGGAAACCGTTGGCGGCGAACTCGCCCCTGATCGCGGGAGCCTGGATCTGCTCGTACTGCTCGGTGAAGCCTCCGCCCTGGATCATGAAGCCGCTTATGACCCGGTGGAAGACCTTGCCGCTGAAGAAGCCCTGCCCGATGAGGCCGAGAAAGTTCTCCACGGTCCTGGGGGCCATATCGGGATAGAGCTCCGCTGTCATGGTGCCGTAATTCTTTACGTTGATCTTGATGATGGGATTATTCATTAGTTCTCCTTGCTTTTGTACCGTTTTTATGCCGGCCCGCTTTCAGGGCGGACCGGCTGTTTTGTCTTGATCACCGGATCCTGTCTTTAGAATACCGCGGCCTGTCCGTCGCAGCGGGGCTCGGTGCCGCCGACCAGGGTATCGTAGGGGGTCTTCCAGATGATCTGGCCCCTGCCCATGGCGCCGTTCTCCGAGAGTATCTCGATGTCGTGGCCTCTCTCCTTGAGCTCCAGGGCGATCGAGAGGTCGACCGAGTGCTCGAGCTGGATGTGCTTGCCGCCGGTCCACTGGAACCTGGGGGCGTCGAGGCACTCCTGCGGGTTCATGGCGTAGTCGATGGCGTTGATCATGACCTGCATGTGGCCCTGGGGCTGCATGAAGCCTCCCATGACGCCGAAGGGGCCGACCGCCTCGCCGTCCTTGCAGAGGAAGCCGGGGATGATGGTGTGGTAAGGCCTCTTGCCGCCGGCGACCACGTTGTCGGACTTGGGGTCGAAGCTGAAGCCGAAGCCTCTGTTCTGCAGGGAGATGCCGGTGCCGGGCACCACCAGCCCCGAGCCGAAGCCCCTGTAGTTGCTCTGGATGTAAGAGATCATATTGCCCTCGGTGTCCGCGGCGCAGAGATAGACGGTGCCGCCGCAGTAGGGATCGGAGGGCTTGGGATCTATGGCTTCATCGCTTATCAGCGATCTTCTCTTCGCGGCGTATTCCTCGCTCAGGAGCCAGTCGACGGGGGTCTTCATGGTCTTGGGATCGGAGACGTATTCTCTCGCGTCGATGAAGGCCAGCTTCATCGCCTCTATCATCTTGTGATAGGCCTCCGCGCTCTCGCGGTTCTCGGGCAGATCGAGCCCTTTGAGGATATTGAGGGCCATGAGGACGGTGATGCCGTGTCCGTTCGGGGGTATCTCGCAGACGTCGTAGCCCTTGTAGTTGGTGGAGATGGGGGTGACCCACTCGGGATGCCAGTTCGCGAAGTCGTCCTCCTCGAACCAGCCGCCGGTCTTCTTGGAAAAGCCCACGATCTTCTCCATCAGGGCTCCTCTGTAGTAGCTCTCGGCGTTGGTGGCGCCTATCTCCCTTAAGGTCGCCGCCATGTCGGGGCAGCGGAAGATCTCGCCGGTCTCGGGCCCTTTGCCGTTCTTCGTGAAGCAGTCCGCCCAGGGCTTGAACTCCTCGCCCTCAAGAGAGGTGAAGCGGGGCACGGCCCTCTTCCAGAACTGCGAGACGGTGGGGCTCACCGCGAAGCCGTGCTCGGCGTACCAGGCCGCGGGCTCCACGACTTTGGAGAGGGGGAGCCTTCCGAAGCGTTTGTTTATCTCCGCCCAGGCCGCGGGGGCGCCGGGAACGTCGACCGGATCCCAGCCCGTTGCGGGCATGCTCTTATAGCCCTTGGCCAGGAGCTTCTCGAGGCTGATGGCCCTGGGGGAGACGCCGCTGGAGTTGAGGCCGTAGAGCTTTCCCTTCGACCAGATCAGGGCGAAGGCGTCGCTGCCCAGGCCGTTGCTGGTGGGCTCAAGGACGGGAAGGCAGGCGGCGGTGGCGATGGCCGCGTCGAAGGCGTTGCCGCCCTCTTCAAGGATGCGCAGGCCGGCCTGGGCCGCCTGGGGGGTCGAGGTGCAGACCATGCCGCGGGTCGCGACCGCCATGGTGCGCCTCGAGGGGTAGCGGTAGCTGTGAGGATTGAAATTCATGGGATCATCCTTTCTGTTTCACTTCCGGTATCAACGGTCGCTGTGCTTTCGCCCTTTTATTTCAGCAGGTAGGCTGCCATGAGGCGGTAGGTGTTCTTGAGAGCGTCGACGTGGGTCCTCTCGTAGCCGTGGGTGTTCGAGGTGCCCGGGCCGATGGCGGCGTGGCGCACGTCGTAGCCGGCCCTGATGGAGCTCTCGGCGTCGGTGCCGTAGCTGGGGGTGAAGATGTCCATCACCCAGTCGAGGCCTTCCTCTATCGCGGTCTGCCTGACCTCGTTGGTCATTGCCCAGTGGAAGGGATAGGGGGTGTCCTTGGCGAAGACCGAGACCTTGCGCTCGTCGGAGTTCTGGTCGGGCCCGGTGGGGGCGATGTCGAGGGCGAGGATGTCCGCGGTGTCGGCGGGCAGCCACGAGGTGCCGTGGCCTATCTCCTCGTAGGAGGCGAAGTAGGCGTAGATCTTCCTGCGGGGCTTTATCCCGGTCTCCTTAAGGTACTTCATGAAGGCGAGGACGACGGCGACGCAGGCCTTGTCGTCGATGAAGCGGGACTTGATATAGCCGTTGTACAGGGTGAAGCGGGGCTCGATGGCGACTATGTCTCCGGTCTCTATGCCCAGGGCCCTGACGTCCTCCGCGCTCTTTACGGGCTCGTCGAGTACGATCACGACGTTCTTGCCGTAGTCGGGAAGAGCGTTGCTGATATCGCCGTCCACGACGTGGACGGAACCGGGGGAGCGGCAGATGGAACCGGTATAGACCTTTCCGTCTCTGGTGTATACGCGCACGTTCTCCATCACCGCGTAGGCCTCGCGCAGTCCTCCGACCTTGCAGACCTTGAGGGTCCCGTCGGGATTGACCTTCCTCACCATGAGGCCGATGTCGTCGAGGTGGGCGGTGACCACGATGGGGTCTTCCTCCCCGCCCATGGTGGCTATGACTCCGCCCTTGCGGCAGGCTTTGGCCTCGAAGCCCAGTTCTTCGCACAGCCCGAGGATGTACTTTTCGATCTCGTCGCATTTGCCGGTGGTGCTGTCTATGGCCAGCAGAGCCTTGAGCTGGTCAAGGCAGTATTTTTCATCAAAGGGAAGCATGTTGTCCTTTCCGCGGTCCAAAACCGCATGATCTTGTTTTGGGAACAGGCCTTCAAAGGCCGGGACGGCGTTTCCTGAGCTCAGGGCGGGAAGCTCTTTTCCCGCGGCCCATACCCGACCGAATATATTATATCATAAGCGGCGGCGCTTTATTTGTGTAAATTGCGGCGCTTTTGCCGAAGATCCTCCGCAGGCCCGCGTCCCCGCGGTCTTCGGGCCCTCTTTTTTATTGACAAGCGGCCCCGTTGCGAGTATAGTATTTGAGTGCCCGCCGCGGGATGGATCTTCGCGGAGAGCTCAATATCCGGGTGTAGCGCAGATGGGCGAGACCTATCCCTGCGAACGGCGAGCCGCAGGCGAAACCGGAGCAGCGGAAGGTCCGCTGGCAGACTTGCCGGCGAAAGCGAGCGTAAGCGAAGCTTGAGACGCTGCAAGTCACGGCTCGCGTGCGTTTCCGGGACAATTAATTAATAGCAGTACAATATCCGGGTGTAGCGCAGATGGTAGCGTGCTTGGTTCGGGACCAAGAGGCCGTGGGTTCAAATCCCGCCACTCGGACCACAGAGAAAGAGAGGGGTATGTCCCCTCTCTTTCTCTGTGATTTTGGATCGAAGGGATTTGAACCCGGGAGGGCACGAGCGTCGAGAAAACGTCCTGTGGACGTTTGAACAGCGAGTGGTCGAGCGCGACCGAAAAGGGAGCGCGAGAGGCTTCAGCCGGGGCAGGGGCCCCGGCGCAGATCCCGCCACTCGGACCATCGTGAGTGTTCATAACAGATCTGAGTTATGAACACTCTTTATATTTGTCCAAAAGTTATTGGTTAAATTTTAGCTTGTATTTTACCTAAATGATTATATAATACTTTTGGAGGGACGAACGATGATCATCAACACAAACAATATAATATCGGTCAGCGAGGCGAACCAGAATTTTTCCAAGGCTACCCGTATTGCGGATAAAAACGGTCAG
>JAEEGL012833032.1_pt1 | contig 16261 bp, 6 predicted proteins | sample 9134231 | NCBI WGS metagenome assembly JAEEGL01 (sample SAMN16246548, study PRJNA631951) | gut metagenome | biome: gut microbiome; feature: rumen; material: fiber-attached | host: Bos | place: Iran: Karaj | collected 2018-10
ATGGGGTGATATCCCATCGAATAATGGCAGCCTTCAACTCGGCAAGAAAGGGGGGAATAACCCCTATTTTGTATTCCCCCCTTTTGGGATATAACATACTAATCGTGTGATACGACAAATTAATCATCAGTCTGCAACTGACTGATAACCAAATATTTTCATTAGTTTATACTATCACATGATTAGTGTATAATATTATTCGCTAATCCCTCCAGCTCCACCACGCAAGTAACCACCTGAATATCAGATGGTTACTTTTTTGTTTTATTGGAGCACCTGGCTCCAATAAATCCATCTTCAAGTCACTGGTTTTCAGCGATTTGTATGACTATTTATCATCTCGTTCCCCCGTTGTATTCCCCATTTTTTTCTGACATCGAATGATGGCTTGGAGATCTGTGCTCCACTCATCATATCTCGTTTTGTTTTGGAGTTTGAGTCCGATGCGTTAACCATCGCGCTACTCTATAAATACAGTTGAAGCATCGAGTTGTTCTTCAAATGGCTCAAACAACATCTCAAGATCAAGCAGTTCGAGGCTCTTCGGAGAATGTAGTCCACTTCCAAATCTACTATGCCATAATCACGTACTTCCTAATTGCAATCGTGCAACATGACATGAAGCTTGAGCGCAGCATATACGAAACACTCCAAATAGTGCGCATCACTGACTGACATGATCCCATTAAGGAATCTCTTCGACAAACAGAATATCAACAATGTCAAAGATCTCAATGGTTCAAGTGAACCGAGTTTATTTGAAAGTTAATTTATTTTTTTTGATTACATTTATTATTCTTTTAGCTACTTCTTCAGGAGATAAGTTTTGCTTCGGCGGATCTTGTGATACTGATATAACGATATCTTTTTTAAGGTCTAAACCATCAATATTTACCATTTTAAACATGACGGGTATCAGTCGATCTTTTTTCTGATCTAGTGTTTCTTTAATTGACGACCATTCTACATTGCCTGACCAAGTGCCATTTTCATAATTTTCAGAAAAAAAAGGCACTATGAAATCGCTTTGGCTACAATAAATATCCTTTAATTTGTTATCCGCGCCTTTTCCTATTATCAGTTCTTGATGATATTCATCGAAGAACACTTTATTTTTAGAAAATTCAATTGCTAATAAATTAGCGACACTTCTTACAAATTCACGTGTATCATTTCCATTAAAAGTCAAACTAACTTTAAACGTATTTTGAGATAAAACTTTTGATTTATTAGCTAAAACAAATTCATCACAAATAATATTGAAATCTTTTATCTGTTTATTAATGACTGCTCTTAAATATTTAATATCAACGGATTTTACAAGTGCCACCGTAGCACCTTTTTCAAGTGCTTTTGCTAGTATCTCAAAATCACGATTTTGAGTATATGCTATTATTGGGAGTAAACGATTATAATATGGATATCCTTCTACTTGATAGTTCTCTCTGATTGCTTCAATCAATGCAGTGCCATCATAACGATTGTCTGGAACCAAAGTCAAATCACAAACGATGCAACGTAGACGCGTATAATTATCATCGATAAAATCACAGACATATTTTACAATATCACTTAATACAGTTAGTCTATTTTGCATTTTTTTTATCTGTCCTTTTGTTGATGGACAAATCTTATACCCTGATACATTTTGATTAAGTATCTGTATTACATCGTCTTCGTCATCAATAGCTAAAATTGAATACTCTGCTTTCTTCATTTTATTTATAGTTTAATGGTTATTAAAAAATATTGATTATTGAATCTAGGTTTAAATATAAAATTATATTTCCTACAATATCCTAAAATGGATATAAAAGTCATATATTTGTAATTATAATTATAACACCTAAGATCTTCAAAAATTCTCCTTTTGCGTTCAAATTCTTTCATTTCATTTGTGATTATGTCTTGTCCTAAACTTCCGAAATCATTTCTTATCTCCACTTCGTCACCACGAATTATCAGTTTTACCTCCTTGTCATGATTTCTCATATGTTTGCTCATTGCATTATCAATACATTGAACCACAAATGCTCGAAGAATCTGTTTGTTGAAGTGGGTTTTATTATTACCAGATTTGTCTATTATTATGAGATGTCCATACCATCTTTTTTTAAAGCCATTCTTTAAAAGATATTTGAATTTTGAGTCAAAGATATCTTTGATTTTTATTTCAGCATCGCTAGATAGATCCAACGTCAACTGGTTGTTTTTACAAATATTACTATACATATGAGTAATAATTTGATTTGTATGCATAAAATAAGACTCCCATACGGTAACCAAATCATTTTTCTTCAACTTGTCTAACCCAAGTTCATTCTGAACCTCATATTTCCCAAAACCATGATCAGAGAGCATGTAGATTCTTTCAAATTTTCGAGTGCTCTTTTGTTCTCCTATCCACAAGTCAGAAATTTTATCCTTGATAAGGAAATTAATGACATACTCATTTATTTGACTCTTTAGAAGAAGTAACAACCTCCCAGACTCTTGAAAGTTGATTCTAAAACGATTCTCGTCTTTAATGATTACGTTATTCTTATGATATAAAAACGTAATAGCTGCAATTACCTTTTCGCTTTCCGGATTGGCAACTAAATATATACCCAGAGTTCTAGCTTTCAAATCGGTGTCTTCTCCATAAAATATAGAATGATCATAGTTTTTATGAATATTAAATTTCGGAATTAATGGAGTTTTTATCTTGTAGCTAAAAACTTGATTCGTATAATAATTATCACTTAAGAACCAGTTATCAGAGTCCCATTCGTTGGTTTTATTTCCTATCTTCCCAAATAGTGAAATTGGGTACGGTTGCTTCCCATCTAACATAGAGAAGAATGCTGCATCTGCACCCATAATTGATGCAAATATTTCCATCAAATCTTTTGTATCTTTTTCAATACTAATTTCATGGTCTTTATTAATTATTTCCTTCAACTTACGCTTAGCATAAGTAACAAATATAAGCTTCTCCAGAAAGTTTATTCTGTCTCCGTTATTAAGATAAGGTTTAAAGGAAGTATAGTAATACTCTTTGTTTATTATTCTGCGAAATCGCTTTCTAATGTTTTTAATATCATTTTTGAAATCTTGAATCTCTCGTAATTTACCATTATGTATGAAGCAGTTGTGGATTTCTCTGTTTTTGTTTAATTCCCTAGCAAAATCCTCTAATGTTTTTCGTATAATAGTTGTGTTGTCATAAAAAACCAGCACAAGGAAATCAACGTATGCTTCTTTAACATCACTATTGTTGAAATTATGATTGAAGATATTATTAACCATATGCAGCCTTCTTATTGATAGCTTCGTCTTACTAATTTGTATTTCGTAAGGTTCATTAGAGCTCATTGCGTTAATAGTTTCTACTGAGTCGATTTTCATTTCTTCACCTGTTCTTAAAAGTTCTCCCAAATACGTAGCTTTTGCTTCATCTTCAATTATAGCATTCTTTATAAAAAATTGAAAATCTCTACTAAAGTCTTCAATAATGTCATTTGAATTCTTTTTGTCGCTTTCAATACTAGCCTTAATGTCTCTCAATAATATCTCATCTTTCTCTAACCTGCACAACACATCTTCATGAACTTTTCTTTGTTCTTTAATTTGTTCTTCTATCATAGGTTTTTCAAAATCAATAGTTAGCATTGGAGACACTTTCTTATCTATACCATTAGACAAATCATTGAGTCTCTTTTCTATATTTCTCAATTCTGTTACTTCATAATTTTTCTTATTAAGAATGTTTCTTTCTTCTTTATATACATATTCGAGACCTATACCAGTATTATGGTCTACATCATTTACTATTGAATCCAATAAATGCCACACACCTATAATAACATCTTTTCTTACTAGTGCATTTGACTTGAGTAATGATAAGGATTTAAGAATTGCTTTGACCATCCGCAAATCATCTAACGTATGTTTTGTTACCTCGATGACATCTTTTGAAGGTAGGATTTCGTTAAGCTCTGAGAGTAATTTCTCATGAGCATATTTACGCATAAAAATATATTTTGAGAGAGGAGGAGACGAGATCACTTTTAAAAATGATATTTTAAGATCAATCCCTAATTTCTTATTGTAATAATCCTTAAGTATTTTTGGAAGTCCAGAAAACTGACAGCCAAACAATTCATCAGAATCAATGTATGAGATTATCTTTGAATCTATTTCAACATTCTTCTCATTATCTTTTCTGTTATCATGACCACCAATCTGTTGATAAATACCATCAAGCTCATGCTTTATCTTTTTAACCCTTTCATTATATGAATTCGACCCACTGGAATTCTTACGTTCTATTTGTGATATTCTATAGTAAAATTCATGAGTAAGCAATAATCGGATGAAATTGCCTCTTTTATTATGATTTGATTTCTGATTCAACAATACAAATTCTTGATTTTGACGAATTATATCATTATCCCTTATCAATCTCATTGATGGTTTAAATGATTTTTCTTCTAATCGGATAATATTTCCTCTAATCACTCTTGAACAACTCTCCAGAACGGTCCTTTCTTTAAGTTTTTCATAATATTTTTTCAATTCACATAATTCACATTCTTGCCCGGAATCTTTCGTTGCTGGATAAAATAAATCCGCGTATACAAACAAATGATCATTCACTTCATACTTGATTTCATTTGTTATAGCGTAAGGGAGTCGATTCATGATTGCTATGATTGAAGAAAATCTCCAAACCTCTCTTTCTTTTTTACTACTGTCTTTATTTGTTTCATGATCATTCTCTTTCTGCTGAATGTTTTCTTCGATAGTTTGATTTTCTTGATTTAAGATAGCAAATAAATGACTTTTAGTCTTATAAAAGCTTCTTCCTGTAAGTAACATCTGATCAACATAATGAAAATGGACTTTTTTTAGATCCTTTAGAAAAGAATATTTATACATGATATTTCCATGTTGGTTATGCACATCTAAGAACAATACGAGTGCATTACTGTCAAAGAGCGTTTTGTTTATAGCATAGATAAAATCACTATCGCTTTCAGAGTTTGGTGTTATAATAACATTTAGGACATTTGATTTAAAGATCTCCTTCTGTTTGAGTTCGGCAAGCCACTTATTCAATTCTTCAATATTTTTTTTTGCAAATGATTCTGTGTCAATATAGTATTTATGATGAGTGTGGTGTGCGCCAATATGCCCTTTATACGTATAGTCTTTAAAAGCAAACAACCGTTTTAGCTCTAAATCGTATGTGTCTTCATCAGTAATACTTACTAAAGGAAAGCCCATAATATTTTGTGAATTTGTGGATGAATGCAATGTGAAATTAACATACTTCTCTTCTTGCCAATTTGAGGGAAATGAAGGATCCAGATTGAATCGACTAATCCAATTATGATAAAGGCTGTCACCTGCAATCTGAATAGTAAAATGAATTTTTTGAGCATTTTCAAATCTTGTCTCAATGAATTCTTGTGCTGCATCAATACTCTTCCATTTAAAACTTCGCTCTAACTCAGTCGGATTTACGCGTAGCATGTCACGAACAACGACGACACAATGATTAAATATAAAAAGCTTATTATCCAAATTACCTTGAACTGCTGCAGCTTTACTTGAATTATCTTTCTCTTTATTAAACCATAGTTTGAAAAAGGCAATGATTTTGTCGTTTGTTGATAATGTGGAACCTATGGGAACGATTGTAATAAAATGAAAATTATCCGGAGATTCAAGAATAACATCTTGTACCGACTTCCCTTCTTGATTCCTTCTCCTATCAAAAATGAAGTCAATATCATCTACTTTCAAAGCATCTTTTTCATCATTCGCAATAACCAAATGAATATTATCTTGATTGAGGTCTTTAGACGTGAGCAATTTTTTTATAGCCTTCAGTAAAAATTCCGAATAATACTTATAACCGATCAATACCAATTCTTTTGTCTTCTGTTGGGCAGATAATTCCTTTTGAATCTTAAGTGAAATCAAATACGCGAGTCTCTCTGTAAAAAAACTATTCTGAAACATCGTGTCTGCCTCATAGTAGTTTTTTACTATTATCTTGTTACCAATGTAGGTGTTTTCGTGATTAACAAGATAACCAGGTTTGTCGGACAAGATTTTACGTCTAAACATTGCTTTTAATGCATCCATAAAATAAGGAGGTTTGTCCACCGCATCAGAACGACGCACTCTAAATTCATATGGGAAAATGAAATCAGAGAACTTCTGAGCTAAATCCGAACCTTGATCATATGGTTTTTTATCATAATCAAAATAATTACTTTCATATGAGTAATACTTATGACATTCGTGATTTATAGAGAAAAGATCTCCTGTTGTGCTTCCGTTAAGTATTTGGACACGCAGATTATCTGTAACAAAAATGATTGCAGAATCATCATCCCATATTGTTTCGCCTCGATCAATTAATGTATACTTAACAAACTCACATATATTATCAACAAGACTATTTTTTGAATTAATCAATATGATTGTCTTAAAGCCATTATTATCTTTCAATTGTAAATAAGCTAATAGTTTAAAGATCGTATTTGAGTCATAATCACGATTACTCAAATTAATTGCAATCTCCCTTTTATTGGAAGACATATCAATTATTTCATTCCCAAGCTTTTCGATACTTGCTATTTGATCTTCTTTGTTTTCGCTATAAGCAATCTTGTTAATTAAATTTTCATTAAGTTGAATATCTTGAATAATCAAATCAGTACCATCCTTTTGCAAATAACCCTTAAGATCTAAGGAAAAGAACGATTCTCTTTGGAAAGGGAATGATCTACTAATTGTCGTTTCAGTAGCTACTACAGGAAGTATTATTTCATAATGAGTTCCATTTGCAAAAACAACAATATTTTCTTCGCTGAGCTCAATCTTGTCTTCTTTTACAAAAGAAAACAGACGTTTTTTTTTCTTTTCATCATTTTGAGCTTGATTACTTTCAACACTAAAAAAACCTTTAGACTTAAAGATGTTTCTTACAAATGTTTTTATCCCCAAACGAGCGGCATATCTCATGTTAAGATGAGACATACCTGTTGCTTCAATACTATTAGGATCAAAGAAATCTTTTAGAGACAAACGACCTCCTTTATCACCCTTACCTTTATTGTAAGTATCAACAATACCCCTATTACTAAAGTCAAAGATTCCAATTCTCAGAAAACGATTATCATCTTCATACTTTTCAAAACCTGGTATGAATTCAGAATTGCTCTTCGAAATATTGGACTTTTTTACAAACTCGCAATAAAGAATTCCATCTTTACCACCATGGAACATAATATTTTGAACAATTTCAAATATACTGTTTTTATATATTTGTAAAGTATTCCTAATGCCCTGAATCTCATTAGGCTTTATATCGGAGTGCCCATCTTCAATGAAAGAGTAAAAATATCCACCTTCAATCCATTGTCCAAATAATGAATTTGAGCTATTGAAGATAGAAGAAAGATCTGCTCTAACCTGCGAATATTTTTTCTTTCTTGTAAATTCAGAATTAATCTTTTTTATTGAACCTCTAATAAAAGAGAGCTCCTCTTCAATCTTTTTATCTCTTTCTATTCCAGCACCATCTGCTTGCCTGAGATTATAATCCTTTTCTGTTTCTTCACAATTCTTACTTTTAGGATTCTTAGGATGGGAAATCCCAAAAATTGGTTGAAAATTATCCATAGAGATATGAATCAAAGGGAGAAACCTTCGATTCGAATCTCCAGTATAATCTGTTAACTCTGCCTTTCCTGCAAGAGAATGTACTTTATGGTAAGTATTTTTAACTTTGTTAGTAATTCCATCCTTTTCATTAATATTTATACCTATAAAATATAAATCTCTTTCACCACATTTGGGCTTAACTTTATCATGCAAAAAGAAAAAATTGCTGCATTTAAAATAATACTTATTTTGTTTCTCTAATTTATTTATTCCTTCAACATCAATACCCATTGAAACGGATCCCTGAAACTCTTTTTGGAGCAATATAAATGGAATCAACTCAATAAAATCTTCACTGTCATCTGTTTTTTTATATATGATGCTGACACATGTGTCCTTAGTAATCGACGTGAGTTTCTCTGTGTTAATCACCTCACCGTAAAGAGAATATACATCCCTATCAAGATAATATGACGTCACCCTCATTTCAGTTTCTTTTTTCAGCGCTTCAAATGCTTCATACTTTGACTCCTTTTCTTCTCTGATGCCGCAAATGAATCTGTAAATGTTAGTCCAGATTTCTTTATTGAGCTTTGAGGTCGCAATAATTACTCGGTTCATACTATTCTAATGTTAAGATTTGAAAGCACAAAGATAGCGTTTTTGCAAATAAAAACAAAAAAAAATAATAAAAAGTTGAAATTTCGCATACAGCCTGATCCGGAAGGTACGCTTTTCGATTTTTTCGTGATATACTTTTTAATTACTATTCACATACGGAAATAGAATCTTGATGTAACATTCACTGAATGAAAATGTTACAAACAGCATTTAAGCTTGATTTCTCCCAACCTCAGTTCAAGGTTTTCTGTTTCGTTTCTCCAGTATCGGTTAAATGGACCAAAGGGGGGAATCGGGCCGATTTGTATTCCCCCCTTTTGGGATATAACATACTATTCGTGCGATACGACAAATTAATCATTGATTTGTAATCTACTGATAACCAAATATTTTCATTAGTTTATACTATAACACTATCAGTATGTGATTAGTGTGTAATATCAATCGATAAAACCTCCAGCTCCACAAAATCGAAAATAAGTCGCTGATTTTCAGCGGCTTGTTTTTATTTTGATAATCAGTGCTCTTGAACCCACTGTTTTTGGTGAGAGGTGGAACGAGAGGTCAAACCCTATCATTATCTACCCTAATACATCATTCACCTCGTTGACAATATGTGAATGTAAAAATCGGGAGGCATATACCCCCCGATTCAAGTGCCTGTGGTAAGGCTATAGAAGCTATTTCTTGAAACAGTCAGGTAATGTGGGCATGGCGCCGTTCTGGGTGCAGACGTAGGCGCTGACCTTGACTGCCAACTCGTGGGCCTCGGTGACGGGCTTACCGTTGAGGATGGCAGCGCAGAAGGAGCCCGTGAACGAGTCACCGGCGCCGACGGTATCGGCCACCTCTACCTTGGGAGTCTCCTGGAACGACATCTGGCCACGCGTGAAGACGTATGAGCCGTTGGTGCCGCAGGTGAGCACGAGCATGTCGAGGTCGTACTTGCCCAGGATCAGCCAGCACTTGTTCTCGATGTCAAGACCGGGATAGCCGAACATACGACCGATGGTCACCAGTTCCTCATCGTTGATCTTGAGGATGTTGCAACGGCGCATCGACTGCTGGATGATCTCTTTGTTGTAGAACTGCTGACGCAGGTTGATGTCAAAAATCTTCATGCAGTCGGCGGGAGTGGCGTCGAGGAAACGGTGGATGTTCTCGCGCGACACGACGTTGCGCTGAGCCAGCGAACCGTAGCACACGGCGCGGCAGTTGGCAGCAATTTCCTCAATCTCGGGCGTGAAGGGGATGTTGTCCCAAGCCACGTTCTCCTTGATGTCATAGGTGGGGATTCCCTCCTCGTTGAGCGTTACCTGCACGGTGCCGGTGGGATAAGGCACACGCGGCATGAGGTACTTGAGTCCGTGCTCTTCCAGAGCCTCGATGGTCTCCTCGGCGAGCTTGTCCTCGCCCAGCGCACTGATGGCGATGGAGTTGTCACTACCCAGGAACTGCCCGGCATGATAGGCGAAGTTGGCGGGAGCACCGCCCAGTTTCTTACCTTCGGGGAGGACGTCCCACAGGGCCTCGCCCAGGCCCACTACATAACGTTTTTCCATTTTATTTACGGTTAAAGGTTACAGGTTAAGGGTTAGTGGCCTTGAGCTGCTTGATGTAGGTGAACAGGTAGATAACACCGATGGCCATCACTGCCACGGCACCAGCCTGGCCCACAGCGTCGCTAGCGAAGCCCATGAGTAAGGGGAAGATCGTGCCGCCGAATAGACCCATGATCATCAGGCCCGACACCTCGTTCTGCTTCTTGGGCATCGACTCAAGCGCCGTGGCAAAGCACATCGAGAAGATGTTGGAGTTACCATAACCAACCAAGGCTATAGCAGTATAGAGGATCCACTGCTCGTGGCCGAAGAACAGGCCGCACATCGACAGCGCCATCATGATGACACTGATGATGAAGAACGTTCTCATCTTGAGCACACGCAGGAAGAACGAGCCGGTCAAGCAACCGATGGTACGGAAGATGAAGTACAGCGAGGTGGCAAATGCGGCATCGTTCAGGGTCATGCCCAGGCGCTCCATGAGGATCTTGGGAGCGGTGGTGTTGGTGCCCACGTCGATACCCACGTGGCACATGATGCCCAGGAACGAGAGCAGCACGATGGGCGTGCCCAAGAGCTTGAAGCACTCCACAAAGGTCGAAGGCTTGCCCTCGATTTTCTCTTCATGGATGGGGGTCACTCCTAACAAGACAGCCGAGAAGGTGCCTACCACAAAATAGATGGCGAACAGCACGCGCCAGTCAAGTCCAAGGCTGGGAATCGCCTGAGTTGCACCCCACATGGCCAGATAAGGAGCCAGGAACGATGCGATGGCCTTGATGAACTGGCCGAAGGTAAGCGTCGATGCCAGGTTGCCGCCACCCATCACGGTCGATACCAGCGGGTTGAGCGAGGTTTGCATCAGCGCGTTACCGATACCCAGCAGCGAGAAGGCGATGAGCATCACAGCGAAGCTGTTGCCGAACAAAGGAATCAGCAGTGAGAGAATGGTCACTACAAGCGACAGTAGCACCGTCTTCTTGCGACCGATCTTGTTCATCAGCATGCCAGTGGGTACGCTGAAGATGAGGAACCAGAAGAATACCAGCGAGGGGAAGATGTTAGCCACCGAGTCCGAGAGCTGGAGGTCTTCTTTCACATAGTTGGAGGCGATACCCACGAGGTCAACGAAGCCCATGCAAAAGAAGCACAGCATGACCGAGATGATCGCGATTTTATTAGTCTTTGCCATTTTATTTAGTTTTAAGTCGTTTATATTCGGCTAATAGTTGATTTGGTAAATCGTGGCCTTGCCGCCCTTGACCTTGAGGTTGGTGTAAGGAGCGGTGGGGAACACGAGGTTAGTCATCGCCATCTTGCCGTCAGCGTCAAAGGCCTCGATGCTGCAACGGTCGATGAAGATGCGCAGTTGCTTGATGGTGCCATGGGTGGGAGCGACAGTCTCAACAGGGAAGGCCTCGCTGAAAGAGGCGTCACCGCTGGCGGTGCGGTCCATCGCAAAGGTCTGCTTTGCAGCATCATATTTCATCACCACCTGCTCGCCATTGGCGTTGGACAGGGTCAACTCCATCGAATTTTTCACGTCCACGACGATTTCGCAGGTCTCGGTCGGCTTTTTCACCTTGGCACCGCGTGCTGCGAGCATCTCGGGCGAAGGCTTCACGCTGACGTAGGACTCCTCACCGTCGGTGAACAGACCCAGGTCGCGGGGAATCGAGTTGGCGCTGCGGAACTGGCGGGTGGGCACCTGGTTTGCATACTGCCAGTTGGACATCCACGCGATTACCACATGACGGCCAGCGGGTGCGTTGTAGAACGATACCGTGGCATAGTGGTCCTTGCCGTAATCCATCCACTTGGTGACCTTGGGCATCGACTCACAGGTGAACTTGTGGCCGTCGAAGTCGCCCACGAAGTACTGAGTAGCTGAGCCGCCGAATGGACCACCGGGGTTGATGTTGCAGATGAGTACCCACTTGCCGTCGATCTTCATCAGATCGGGGCACTCCCACACACCGCCGTGGTTACCGTATTCCTTGCCGAAGGAACTCTCATATTTCCACTCCTTCAGGTCCTTAGAACTGTAGATGTTCATCTCCTGACCTGCGGCGAGAATCAGGTTCCAAGCGTTGATTTCACTGTTCCAGAAAGGATTCGGGTCGCGGAAGTCGGGCACATCGCTCGTCAAGACGGGGTTGCCCTCATATTTGTCGAACGTCAGGCCGTTGTCGTGCGAAATGGCAATCGACTGCGTCTGGTTCTGTCCGGCGCTGGTGTAGATAGCCACCACGTCGTTGCCGTCGGTCACACAGGAACCCGAGAAGATGGTACCCAGGGCATCAGGCTCGATAGCGATAGGCTGATGGGTCCAGTGGATCAGGTCGGTCGAGGTCGAGTGGCCCCACGTCATGTTCTCCCATTGAGAGCCATAGGGGTTGAACTGATAATACAGGTGCCAAACACCATCCTTATAGAACATACCGTTGGGGTCGTTCATCCAGCCATAGGCGGGCGTGTGGTGATAGGCGGGACGGAAACGCTCGCGATTGCTGTCGTCAAATGTGTCGGTCACCCGCATCTCGCGCCAGCAGACAAAGTCCTTGACGGCACCCGTTGTGCGACGGTCGCCATGGAATGATATGTCCAACAGCACCTTCTTGTTACCGAAGCGCTGGATGTCCAGTGGCACATAGTAGTCCACCTTGTCCACAGCGATTCGCACATTGAGGGTCTGCACCAGTTCGTTGTCAACGACGACACGCACATGGGCATTCTCCTCTTTCTCCTGTACGGGCAGCAACAGGTACTTGCCCGTAGCGTCAACCCGCAACATGGCGTGGTTTTCGCTCAATAACTGGGGCGTAAGTGCCGTTGCCGATAACGCAACAAGCACTGCAGCCATAATCGTCATTAGTCTGTTCATATTCAGTTCTCAGTTTTTCTAGATAATAAACCTTAAACTCTACATTTTATTTTATCAGCACATCAAGGGTAATGGTCAGTTTGGTTTCCTTACCGTTCTCCTTGGTAATAACAGGATAGGCGATGTGTTGCAGGCCTTTAGGCGTCTTGTCATCGGGCGTGAAAGTGATGGTTAGGGTCTCGGTGCGGTCATTCTCGTCACTATGCAGGACAACCACACTTCTATCCTTGGTCTCGCCGGGATGCATAATGCCTAGGTCGAAACGGTCGGTCGAGAGACGCAGGTTTTCGGTCACAGCGATGGGATAGCGCTTCATGAGTGTTTCTTCGCTCAGGATGCTCGTTCCCGTCATCGACAGTTTCACACGCTTGCGCTCTGTTCCATACACCACTGTGCCGCTCACGTTGAACTCGCCGCCACGTCCTTGCGGGTTGAAACGCAGGGTAACCCGTGACGAATCACCGGGCTGCACCTGACCATACCTGTCAAACTCGATGGTCGTGCACTCACAGGATGTGTATCCCTGTTGCAGCATCACAGCCTCGGTACCATCGTTGCGTAGCCAGTAGGTGTGCTCCTGCACCTCGCCTGTCTCCTGAATAGTACCCAAGGAGGCCGTGGCAAGACCAATGACAACTAAAGTATCTGCAACTATCATCATTATCTTACTGATTAACTAAGAATGATGTCAATGACCACATTCACGTCGGCGATGTTCACTTCGCCATCACCATTCACATCGGCAGCATCCGATGAGCCGCCCGAAAGGATAATGTCGATGATCGCGTTGATGTCAGCGATGTTCACCTCTCCATCACCGTTCACGTCCCCCTTAATGCCGGGGGATGCAGTAGGGTCCAGCATCCAAGCGTTGATGCGTGCGGGAGTCGCTGCCGTGGCAAAGGCTTCGGCTTCGACCTGAGCGGCATCGTTGGGGAACAGACGCACTGAGTAGGCCCAGGTGTCGTTGACAAAGATGTCGGCGATGGAACCGTCGAGATAGACGTGGAGTTTCAATGTCTCGCCGGCAGCCACACGCTTGGGCAGCGCGGCGGTATAGACGCCATTGTAAACGCCGCCATCGTTGGCGGTCCTGGTCAGTGAAGTCATGTCGAGGATGAGGTTACCACTGGCGGCATCATAGGTCAACGAGACCTTGTTGTTGCCCGACTTCAGGAAGTTGAAGCCCATCTTGCCATCGGTTACCGTGAACTCGCCCAGCAACTCAATCTGGCGGCCGCTGACAGGAGCCAACGACTCGGTGCCGTTAAGTGTCAAGTTGCGGGTTACGGCAGTCTTGGTGCGCATGCCCGTCAAGCCGCTATAAGGCTTCTGGAGCAGCATACCATTGCCGTCGAGGCTGATTTCGCGGGGAAGGGAGTAGTTGTGCGCCCATCCCATGCTGTAGTTCACGTCGGTCGGCAATTTGTCGGGCACCATACCCAACATGAGGGTCTTGCCATCCTTCTGGTAGATGGTGGGCGAGAGCAGCCCGTACCCGTCCCGCCTGATGCCGCCCATCTCCAAATATTGCACGCCATTACCGTCAGGAATGAACTTACCGTCACTACCGATCGTGCCGACCCAGAACAGGGTGCGAACTCCGCTACCCGTTCCCAACGGAGTGCAGGTGAACAGCCACTTGCCACCGCCCATGTCGGTCACGTTGGGCATCTCCCAGAAGGTGCCGTGCTGATTGGCATTGCCGCCCTGGAAGAAGATGGTGCCGTCGTTGGTCCAGTTACCGCCCTCCAGCTTGTGCAACGTGCAGGCGCCCACACCATTCTTGCTGGTGCCCACGATGATGTACTGCTGGCCACCCACGGTGAAGTGGTAGGGGTCACGGAAGTCGTCAGACAGTCCGGAAGGACGGCCGTTGATGACTATGCCCTGCTTGTTCCAGTCGATGAGCGAAGCATCGACTGGATTGGCCTGGGCAATCACCGCACGGGCGTTATCCACAGCGGTGTAGAGAATGCTGGGGGTGCCATTGTTGTCATAGACGCAGCCACTCCAGCAGCCCTTGATGTCATAGTTCTCACCCGGGGCGATGGCAATAGGCTCCTCGTGCCAACTGTACAGGTTCTCACTCGTGATGTGTCCCCAGTGCAGGCGCGACATGTAAGGACCGTTGGCATTCTTCTGGAAGAAGACGTGAAACTTGCCGTCGCTGTAGGTCATTCCGTGGCTCTCGTTGGTCCAGCCACCCGAAGGCATGCCGTGAAACTGAGGGCGCCACAGGCTAGACGCATAGCGCGATGCGGGATAGTTGAAATCGGGCAAACTGGGATTGGCAGGCACTAACGCAGCTACCTGCTCAGCCGTCATGGCTGCATTATAGATGGCAATGTCGTCAATCAGCCCGACAAACGTGTTGATCAGGAACGGGCCAGCCTTCACGTCGGTAGCATCCTTGCCGATGTAGAAATCGGCGGTGCTGTGAACGACATCGGCACGACTCATGCGGCCCGTACCGATAGCAGCGCCATTCAAGTACATGGTTGCCACATTACCGGCCTTGTCAAGCACAACGGTCACCACGCTCCACTTGCCGCGCGGCAGTTTGGTGTTACCATTAAAGGAAAAGAGATAACCGCCAGCGTAGGACGAACCGAAACGGAACCGCAGGTCACCCTGTGACGACAATTCCAGTGCGAAGCCTTGCTTGCCTTCCAGATTGCCGAACACTGTGGCATAGGTCGGGGTTGTCTCGGCCACATCCACTTGCATCATGGGATATGCCTCGGCTGCCAACACCACATTGATGGTCAATGCCTCGGTGCTGAACGAACCCACGGGCAGACCGGCCTTCACATAGTTAGAATAGCCGTCAAAGCGCAGCGCGTCGCCATTCAATCCCTGGACTGTGCAGGCAGGCAGTTGTGAGGTAACGGTGTATTGGTTGTGTGACACCGCCTCTTCGATCTTACCGCCGCCTGTCAGCGACATGTCATAGTGTGCTGCAACCTGCTGGGCACTGATGCCTGCCGGCAGGGCAGACACCAATGCGGTCAACAGGATTTGTCTCAGTTTCATCGTCACGATTATTTCAGGTAACTGATGCAGTTACCGGTGAATTTTTCAAGCTGTGACTGGCAGGAGTTGCTGCCACCGATGTTCCACTCATAGGCTGCCAGACCTACGGCCAGGATACGGCCGGGATAGGCGGTGGTGGGAGCAAAGTCGATGATGCCGGCGCAGCAGTAGTCCACCACGTGGTTCCAGGTACCCAGCACGGTCGAGTTGGTCAAGTCTTCCCAAGCCTTAACGACGTTGGGGTTGGGAGCGAGGCCGTAGGCGTTGAGGTCCCACATGCAGTTGTGGTCGCCCTTGTGACCAGCACCGATGAAGGTGTAGATCGAGCGCTCATACAGGCCGCTCACGAAGTCCATGCCCCAGTAGATGTCATGGCCGCTGTGGTCATAGATCTGACCCTCGGCGTTGCCGATGATGGGCTGTGAACCCCAGATGTCACCATTCGGGCCACCCTCGCCGCTGCCAAAGATGCCGGGAGCGTAAGCCTCGGCGA
>JAEEGL014590321.1_pt1 | contig 16261 bp, 15 predicted proteins | sample 9134231 | NCBI WGS metagenome assembly JAEEGL01 (sample SAMN16246548, study PRJNA631951) | gut metagenome | biome: gut microbiome; feature: rumen; material: fiber-attached | host: Bos | place: Iran: Karaj | collected 2018-10
CATAAGAGATAACTGCGGAATGAAGTCTTGCGATATCTCCCTGAAGATAGTAGAAACCGTTACCTGCAACTTTTCTTGCTGCATCAAGATCGATTCCGTTGAATCTTTCCATGATTTCTGTATGGTAAGGAATCTCAAAATCGGGAACAACGGGATCGCCGTATTTTGTAACTTCAACGTTTTCCGTATCATCTTTTCCGATGGGAACCGAAGGATCGATAATGTTGGGAATAACCATCATAATCTTTGTTGTCTCTTCCTCGAGTTCCTTCTGCTTAACATCAAGTTCCTCAAGTTTCTTGGCATTCTCAGCTACCTGTTTCTTAGCTTCTTCAGCTTCTTCTTTTTTGCCCTGAGCCATGAAAGCACCGATCTGCTTGGAAATTGCATTTCTCTTTGCTTTTAAATCATCAGCTTCCTGCTGAGTCTTTCTTCTCTGCTCATCGAGTTCGATTACTTTGTCTACAAGCGGTAATTTGTCAAACTGAAACTTGTTTTCAATGTTTTTCTTTACCACTTCCGGATTTTCTCTTAAAAACTTAATGTCGATCATTATCTGTATCTCCTTAAATTTATATTTACGCCGGTTTGCGTTTTTAACATTTTTGCTGATTACTGTTTTTCTGCCGAATTTTTACTTCTTATATTATAGTATGTTTTCCGTAATATTTTTATTTCCGAATACTCGTTTTTACAAAATCTTACTCCGGTCATTTTTCCGAATACCCGTTTTACAAAATCTTACTCCGGTCATTTTTCCGAATACTCGTTTTACAAAATCTTACTCCGGTCATTTTTCCGAATACTCGTTTTCAAAAAACTTTCTCCGGTCATTTTTTCCGACTACTCTTCATTCTCGGATTCGTTACTCTTGGCAATCTTCATTTTTCTTCTTGTCGCCTTATCTACCGCAAGCTGTTCTTCTTCGCCGAGAACGATATCGCATTTTCCGTTCTTGATTCGCTTCGAGTAGCAGTAACATCCTGATGTATTATGAATTGAATTTATCAGAATTCCTGTATCGTTCTCATCAAGCAGTACAAGACAGAAGCTCAACTTTCCGCCCATTTCCTTGAAAGCGTCGTATTTTACGAGACCGACTTTCTGGAATGCCGTCTGGTGTTTAGCATAAAGATCCTTTATTTCTCTTGAATGTTTAAGTCCGAGTTTTCTTAAAGAATCCTGCTCTTCGCACATCTGGAAAACCTTTTCTTCAAGACTTTCCGCTGTCGAACCCTTCATGAACTTCTTGTATGCTTTTCTGAATTTTACATTCTGATAAATGATATAGGCTGTTCCGGCAATCAGTATGATAATCAGGATAAGAATTATCAGAAAAAGATATCCGATATCTATACCGCCGAGGCCTATTTTGTTAAAAAAAGCACTTTCCATTAATTACCTCGTTTAGTCACATATTATTAAGTAGAAAAGTTATGTAAACCTATTTGAAAAGATCCATGATTCTTTCGAAATCATCGTTTGAATAAAACTCAATTTCAATTTTTCCGGAACCGTTCTCTTTTGCATTTACGACAACTTTTGTTCCGAGTTTGTTTTTAATTTTTTCTTCGTATGACTTAAAAGCATCTGAAATCTGTTTATCCGTTTTATCTTTTATCTTCTTTTCTTTTCCAAGATTCTTAACAGTTTTCTCAACTTCTCTTACGCTCATTTTCTTGTCGAAAACTTCCTCGGCAAGAGCTATCTGCATTTCAGCATTCTCAACACCGAGAAGTGCTCTGGCATGTCCTGCTGAAATCTTTTCATCAATAAGCATCTGCTGAACTTCCGGACAGAGTTTCAAAAGACGCATTATATTGGTAATTGTTGTACGGCTCTTGGAAACTTTTTCCGCAACATCATCCTGAGTTAAATTGAATTCTTCAATCAGTCTCTTATATCCGTTTGCTTCTTCGACGGGATTTAAGTCCTCTCTCTGAAGGTTTTCAATAAGAGCGATTTCAACTATTTCTCTCTCTGTAAGATCTTTTATTATAATGGGAATTTCGGTAAGTCCTGCTTTGTTGGCAGCTCTCCATCTTCTCTCACCTGCGATGATTTCGTAATATGTTTTTCTGTCCTGTACAATGAGAGGTTCAAGAATTCCATGTTCTTTAATTGAGTCTGCAAGTTCCTGCAAAGCATCTTCGTTGAAATTCTTTCTGGGCTGCTGACGGTTCGGCTCAATCTTGGAAATATTCATCATTACGATACTGTCTTTTACTTCCGCACTGACTGACGGCTTATCAACCTTTGTATCGATAAGAGCCGCAAGGCCTTTTCCTTTATTTAATCCACCCTTTTTTAAAGCCATTTAGGTTTTCCCCCTTTTTTACGTTTGCAATGCTGATTCAAAGTAATATTATACTACTTATTTTCTCTGTTCGCATTATTTTATTTTGAGTAATTCATCTGCAAGATTATCGTAGCTTTCCGCACCTGCCGACTTCGGATCATAAATACAAATCGGTTTTCCGTAACTGGGTGCTTCTGCAAGTCTGACATTTCTGGGAATCGTTGTCTCGAAAATTCTTTCTTCGAGAGCTTCTTTTATGCTTTCTACTACTTCCTGTGAAAGATTTGTTCTCGCATCATACATGGTGAAAACAACACCTTCCATCGAAAGAGTGGGATTCAGTTTTTTCTTCACAAGATTAACTGTATGAATGAGCTGTCCGAGACCTTCCATTGCATAGTATTCACACTGAATGGGTACAAGTACACTTCCGGCTGTGGTCAATGCATTAACCGTAAGCATGCTGAGTGAGGGAGGGCAGTCAATGAAAATATAATCATACTGATCCTTAATCCAGTCGATTTCATTCTTTAAAATATATTCCTTGTTGTCAAAATCCATCAGTTCGATTTCGGCTGCGGCAAGATTTACGTTAGACGGAATAACCGAAAGATTTTCAATTACATCTGGAATGATACATTCTTTTACGGAACATTCTCCGAGCATTAATTCATAAACGGTATTTTCGATTTCGTTCTTTACAATACCGAATCCGCTGCTCGAGTTTCCCTGAGGGTCCATATCGATAACAAGTACTTTCTTACCTTTTTTTGCAATGGCTGCCGATAAGTTGATGGCAGTTGTAGTTTTTCCTACTCCGCCTTTCTGATTGGCAATCGCTATAACTCTGCCCATTCACACATTCTCCTTTTTAGAATTTATTGATTTACTTCATTATATTTATGCATATAAATTCATTTTATATAAATGCCTGTACTTATTTTTGCACTTTACAGATTTATATTTATATCTGTTTATTTATTGCTTTTCATATATTTAATTTTGTAAGTATATATTTATATACATACTTCCATTAATAAAAAATATATATATTTATTTACATACTTTTATTAATAAAATTATTTATATATATACTTCTGTTAATAAAGTTATTTATATATACTTGCGGTAATAAATTTATTTATATATACTTCCGGTAATAAAATTTTGCCCGCTTGTTTATTCTACCATAGTAATTTAATTTTCGGACAAAGAATTTTTACCAAAATTTTCGATATTTATTTTTCTTTTTTGTTACTTCTTTTTTTTACGCAATATATAGTTTTTAGTTTTCTAAATGTTTCACATGAAACATACTATATATATTTTTATGGATTTAATGTTTCACGTTCAACAAACAAAATGTTGTGATAATGTTTCACGTGAAACATTATATATTGATTTATGAGAAAATTGTTCTAAAAAATGTTTCACGTGAAACTACAATATATAGAACAAGGGAAATTATATTGAAAAACTAAATATAGAATTAGAGAAATTTCTTCAAATTTTTCTATAATATATCACTAATCAGAAATTTTTACAACAAGAATATCATCAATAAACTGAATATATCCCTGTTCCGGGAAACAAGGCATATCGCCGGCAATGTTCTCGGTAACGGGTAATTCGTAAACATTAATGTTTGCGCCAAGATGATATTTGAGATAATTGATATATGTAGCATTATTGGTAAAAGGTGTAATACCTGTTCCAATCTGATCAAAGTAAACATCAGTCGGAATATAGTTTGAATTTCCAAATATTCCGACAAAAGCAACAGGAGTCTCTCCCCATTTGTATCCTTCAGTGTTTTCTATCTGATAAACAATTCGAGTCATAATTGATAAATAGTTCTGTTCCTGGATATGAGCTTTAACGTAAATCTGATTTGAGTAAACAACATTATTAAGTATGAGCCAGAGAACAGGAACAATAATAAGCTGCATGGGAATCTTTGTTTTCCCGGAATCAGTAAGTTTAATATTCTCCTTAAGCACAATAAATGCAAAGACATAAACCAAAAGAATTCCGAAAGTCATCAAAGCATGCTCTACACCTTTGGACATAAAGCAAACAAAATTGGAAGCAAAAGGGAAAACTGCAATAAGAAAAACCTGAAGAATAACTGACAAAGCAGAATTCTTTTTGATAATATTTATACGAATCAACCCTGCTATCAGAATAATAAATGCAAGAATATTCACTGCAATAATACATATATTTATAAATGTACTGATTGGTGTTCCGTGAATTTTACCCGAAGCATATATGCCGGGTTCGGAAAGAAAACGGAAGAAATTATAATATGTAGTACCGATTAACGAAGGAACAGAACCGAAATCAAACTTCGCAACTGATGCAAGACCGTTATAAGAATCGGATTCCGCAAGTCCCTTTTTTGCCAAAACTACTCTGTAAATAATATAGTATAATCCACCCGATAAAATGAATGAACCAATATACATCAGAGTATATTTATAAATATCCTTAAACTTCTTTCCGGAATAAAGTTCTTTAACAAAGAGAATAATTACTATTGCAAGAGCAACAGATATATATGCCTGATATAAACCGAGACTTAGAATCAAAGAAAAACATCCGCCGATTATATAAGGAATCTTTCCCTTAAGCAAAAGTCTTACTCCCAAAACAGAGAAGAAGAGTGCCATAGCATATATGTCCAGCCATGGAAGGAACATATAATTAGCAGTGGTCAGAACATTATTACATATAAGAAGTCCGGCAAGAAAGAAGATCTCGACCTTACCGTCGAAATCAAAAATATCACATAATAGCCAGACGGATAGTCCGAAAAAGAGAATCGCAACAACGGAAATCAGCCATGAAGAAGTTATGCTTCCGAAAAGAAGAATAACAAAAGGCTGAACGAATCTGCCGAGTGATTGCTGGAAAGCAATGTCAGCTCTGACTGTATTTAACAAAGTATCATGAAAATAAATAAGATTACTCATCCGATAACCATGAGCAATAAGAAACCAGATAATCACAGATATCATCGATGCAGCAAAAATCTTATAATTGATTTTCTCTTTGTTCATATGGGCGATTCCTCTGAAAGAAAAATAAATGTTATCGAAACTACATATATATATTACATAAAGCAGATAATGTTTAACGTGAAAAACTATAAAGGTTTTTTGGAAGGTGTACCAGCTTTTCTCGGAAAACGATCTTCGGTAGATTTAATCTTTTTAATAAGAACATTACTTCTCGAGTAATCAGAATCCGGAAGAGTAAAATCACAAACCGATATAATCTTACCGCCGAGCATACCGACAGCATTTTTCGAACCGGTAATTTCATCTTTGGAATTACCTGATTTATAAGGTACAAAATATCCTTCAGGTTTTACAAAAGGAATACAGTACTCCGACAAAACACTCAAATTAGCAACAGCTCTTGAAACTACAATATCATACTGTTCACGAAATTCAATATCATGTGCCAGGTCTTCTGCTCTCGAATGAATTGCCTGAATATTCTCAAGTCCTAATTCCTTTATGACAAGATTAAGAAAGTCTACTCTCTTATTCAGTGAATCAACAAGTGTAATATGAAGATTAGGAAAAACAATCTTCAGAGGAATACCGGGAAAACCTGCACCGGTTCCAAGATCAAGTATGGAGTAATCTTTCACACTAAGATCTTCAATCACCTTTACAAGAGAAACCGAATCAAGATAATGCTTCTTATATATTTCATCCTTCTCGGTTATGGCTGTAAGATTTATCTTCTCATTCCACTCAAGAAGAAGCTCGGTATACTTTTCAAAAAGAGATAACTGTTCTGAAGAAATCTCAATATTCCATTCTTTTAAATCTTTAATAAACTGTTCCATGTGAAACTTCTCCAAAAAAATCTCAAAAAAGAAAACTCAAAATACAATTACAAAAAAGAATACTTAAAACAAATTTGCAAAAATATGAAAACTTAAAAACTAAACTAAAAAATAAATTTAAAAACTAATTCAAAAACTGATATAAAACAAATTAAAAAACTAAAATTATAAAAATATAAATAACGAAAACAATAAATCAAAAATTATAAATCAAAAAAAATTTTTGAATTATTTCAGCATACATTTATATACCCTCAAAACAATGCAAATTTTTTTTGATTAAAAACATTTTTTAAAAATTTATTTTCAAAAAACATTCAAAAGAAACTTTCTGTAATTAATTTATGAAAGTGACATTACATAAACCTGGCAGGGATTTGCTTCATCCCATAACATAGGAAATACTTCAAATTCCTTAAAGCCTAAACTTAGATAGAAAAGATTTGTTTTGTCATAGTCATCATACACACCCATCTTTACAGTCTTAACCTGCATGAATGAATAACCTTTTTCAATTGCAATTTCTTTTGCTTTTTTGAAAAGTGATTTTCCGACGCCTTTTCTGTGATATTCCTGCAATACACCCATGACAGCAAGTTCAACTGTCTGCTTACCTGTTTCTTTAAGGCAGAGAAAACCAATCGGCTTGTCATCTTCGTATGCAGCAACCATAATCATATTCGCACTGTCTGAAATATACTGTTCTCTGGTTTCGGGAATTTCAAACCAGTTAAAGAGTGCTTCAAGTATATTTCTTGCGATTCGCATTTTTTCTTCAATATCTGTAATTTCCTGTAACATATTTTTCTCCTCTGTATATCTATGAATGTTATATGTCCTATTTATTGGACACATAAAATAATAAACTCATGAATCAATTTATACTTTTATATGTCCGTTTTATTGGACATATAAAAAAGTATTAATAAGTTATTATAAGATGTAAATAAAATACATTTTATATTATGTTCATAACATAATGAAAAATAATCGATTATTCTTTTAAAATAATTTCAAAACCAAATCTATCTTATAAACGATTATCACTGATTTCTTTTTTCTTTAATAACCTCGTATGCCTTTTCCACTGCATCCTCAGGATCACATGGATAATCAGGTTCAAGAAGTTCACCTGCTTTACTGCGATCGATTCGATACCATCTCTTAACAGAAACACCGATAGTTAATTTCGAATTGGGAACTGTGAAGTAGCCGACATCACCGTATGAATCAGGTACGTTTCCCGAAGCTTCTCCGACAACCTCTCCGATATTGTTATCAAGGATACACATTGTAAAATCCATTGCGGCACTGTATGTCGCACTGCTGGTAAGAACATAAACATTACCGTTAAACTGAGGATTTGCTTTATCGTTATGATTAACTACATTTCTGTTTTTATAAAGATAATTTCCGAATCGTACATCAGAGTTCCAGCAATTATATTCGTCAACATTCAGATAACGAATGAACTCATCGCCTACCAGTGAAGATCCTCCGCCGTTATAACGAAGATCAACGATTACATCTTCAACTTTGGAAGATTCAACGGCTTCAAAAAACTCTTTAACACATTTTCTGTATTCTGAATTATATGAACAGTCGTTTAATGTAAATATTCCGATTCCGTTTTCTTCATCAATTTCATAATAAACCCATTCTTCAGAAGCAGCTTTATCAAATCCGGTTACTTCACTTAAAGGAACAAAATCATAATGAAATTCTTTATCACCTTCCGGGGTTTCAAAAACAAAATCAACTCCGTTAGAAACGTCTAAGTCAATCCATGTGAGATAAGCTTCATTAATAATTACATTATTAACAAAAACTTTTTCTGCATAACTTTCTGTTTCATACTGGTAAACGGAAAGAAACTTTTGAAAAACATCTTCGTAATTTTCACCGTTAATACTTTTCGGATGACCATATTCCTTAAGTGCCGAAAAATCATTTATATATTTTTTCGATGAATTTGCAAAAACGGAAGTATGACCGTCATACATTTCATGCATTATTCGTGAAATAATTTTCCATTCATCAAGAACAGTAATCTCACCGTAAGATGAAAGATTCGATATTTCTTCCAGGTATTTTGATTCAACTGCATCAACATTACTATTCTTTTCTTCAAGCCATGCCGGGTGACGCTCCCGGATTTTCTTCATCGTATAATCAATATCTTCCCTGACCTGTTGTTCAGTAAGAACGGTATCCAGCGGAAGAGATTCAGCAAATTCTTTAGTACAAAATCGTTTCGGATTTAAACATAAATTATAAACAACAAAAGGTAAAGCAATTAAAACGACAATAAGAAAAACAATTATAATAATATTTCTTATTACTTTTTTATTCATTTAAAAATTCCTCATTTCAAGTAAAAATAATCAGTAAAAAACTTATAATTTATATGTCCAATAAATCGGACAGTATTAAAAAGTCTGAACATCAAAAATTATAGTATCTTTTCCGTTAAACAAACAGAGATTTGTTTGAACCATTGACAGATTTTCATTTGAGAATTCGTAACTTGTATACCATTTTTCTGCTTCCATATCAGGAAGATTTATATTACCGAGATTTATATCAGAAAAATCATTTACTTCAACCCACTTATATGAATCAAAAATTTCTTTCGCTTCATCTTCACTGATTGTAATGATTCCGCGGTATCTCGGATCTGTCGGTCCCAAAGATAAATCTCCTCTCGGTCCGTATCCGATTCTTACTGTTTCATATTCGCAGTGATCAACATCAATATCTTTCATGTACTTGTTTGTAAATGCTTTGTCAGAATGATAATCAATCAGTTCAACCTGTTTTCGTGAACAGGCAGACAAAAAAGAAAGAGACAAAAATGCAACAAGTAAAATTCCAAAAAGTTTTTTCATATAATGCCTTTCAAAAAATCGAAAAACTATTTTCCAATCGATGCAAGGTAAATTAAAAGAACTGAAATATCCGCCGGTGTAACTCCACTGATTCTTGATGCCTGTCCGACGGAAAGAGGTTTAAAAAGTTTTAACTTCTGTCTTGCTTCAAGTCTTAATGAAGAAACATCATCATAATTTATATCTTCGGGAATATGTTTCTTCTCCATTTTTTTGAAAGCGGCAACCTGGCGTTCCTGTCTTTCGATATAACCTTCGTATTTGATTCTGATGCAAACCTGCTCAATAATATCTTCAGAAAGTTCTTCTCTTTCCTTATCAAAGAAAGATAAATTTTCATAAGTAATTTCAGGTCTGCAAAGTAATTCCGCAAGCGATGTTCCGGTTCTTAAAGGAGCTGAACCGAGTGATTCAAGATACTCCTGATTTCTTGTTGCGGAACCTACAAATGTATTTTTTAATCTTTCAACTTCAGCTTTGATTTTTTCATCTTTATAAAGAACATAATCATACTGTTCTTTTGTTACTAGTCCGACTTCATATCCGACTTTTCGAAGTCTGAAATCAGCATTGTCCTGACGAAGAAGAAGTCTGTACTCGGCTCTTGATGTCATCATTCTGTAAGGCTCGGGATTTTCTTTTGTAACGAGATCATCGATTAAAACTCCGATATATGCTTCGCTTCGATCGAGAATTACAGGCTCTTTTCCCTGAAGTTTTCTTACTGCATTTATACCTGCAATAAGTCCCTGCGCGGCTGCTTCTTCATATCCTGAACTTCCGTTAAACTGACCGGCCGAAAAGAGTCCCGATACACCTTTTATTTCAAGTGATAATGTTAACAAACCGGGTGTCAGGCAGTCATATTCTATCGCATATGCATTTCTTACAATCTTGCAGTTTTCAAGTCCCGGAACTGTTCTGTACATCGCAAGCTGAACATCTTCGGGAAGTGAAGAACTCATGCCGCCGACATACATTTCATTTGTATAAAGACCTTCCGGTTCAATGAAAACCTGATGTCTTTCCTTATCGGCAAATTTAACAACTTTATCTTCAATCGAAGGGCAGTATCTCGGACCTGTACCTTCAATAATTCCTGCATAAATCGGCGAACGGTCAAGGTTTGCCTTAATGATTTTATGAGTTTCCTCATTTGTATATGTAAGGTAACAGGAAACCTGTTCTTTCTGTATGTCTTCGGGATTTGTTGAGAACGAAAAAGGAATGATTTTTTCATCACCTTTCTGCTCTTCCATCTTTGAAAAATCAAGACTTCTTTTATCCATTCTCGCAGGAGTTCCTGTCTTGAATCTTCTCAAAGTTACACCCATTGCCTCAAGCGATTCAGACAAATGAGTTGCTGCCTGAAGACCGTTAGGACCGGTGTATGTAATTGCTTCACCGCATAAGCATCTTGCATTAAGATATGTTCCCGAACATATAATTACTGCCTTGCAAAGATATGTTGTACCCGTAAAAATCTTTACACCGCGAATGATTTTTTTATCACCGTCTTCATCAAAAAGAATCTCACAAACCTCACCCTGTTTAATGGTCAGATGCTCCTGATTTTCAAGTGTATCTCTCATTGAATGTGAATAATTTGCTTTGTCGGCCTGAGCTCTTAATGAATGAACCGCAGGTCCTTTTGAAAGGTTGAGCATCTTCGACTGAATGAAAGTCTTGTCGATATTTTTTCCCATCTCTCCGCCGAGTGCATCCAGTTCTCTTACGAGATGACCTTTACTTGTTCCTCCGACATTAGGGTTGCAGGGCATTAACGCAATACTTTCAACGGATACCGTAAAAATAACCGTTTCAAATCCAAGTCTTGCACACGCCAAAGCAGCCTCGCATCCGGCATGTCCGGCTCCGATTACACATACATCAGTTTCAATTGTAAGATTGTTTTTGTTTGTAGACATTTGTTTTCTTCTATTCTAAATTAGTTTTTATTTGTAATTACTTTTGTAAGTGTTGCGGAATTTTCTTTGACAATTTCATGTCCGAAAGTTCCGTCTTCATTCTCGTTATACCACACAAGCTGAGCCGATCTGCTGTACTGAATCGTGCCTTCTGATTTAACAAGCGTAAGTGTCCAGAACTGCTCGGGAAGGTTCTCAGCATCAGCACCTTCGCTTGCATACATTTCTGTTGTAATTGTATATGTACCTGTAAGAGTATTTCCGCTTATAACTGCTTCATCAAGTGAAGAATGCATTTCTTCATCATCAAATTTAACATAAGGATTTCCTGATTCTGAATCTGAAATAGTTACTGTTACTCCGTCTCCTATCCATTCTCCGTCCCAGCCGAGTTCTTTATCTGAAGCATCAGAATCTGATGAACCATTTTTATCTTCTGCATCCGCTGCAGCATTATCATTTTTATCCGAATCATCAGCCTGATTGTTTTCCGACTGTGAATTATTAGCCTGCTCTTCTTTTGCTTCTTCCTGCATTTCTTTCAGACCTGCAATTGCTGCATCATGTGTTTTGTTCATCGCAAAACAACCTGTGAGCATAGATAAACATGCAACTGATGTTAATAAAAATATAACCTGTTTTTTCATTATTATACCTTTCATAAAACTATATAAAATTCTTCTTTTTTATTTCAAAAAAATTTATTTACCCATGCAGAATTCGGAGAAAATCTTATCAACTAAATCGTCGTTTACTTCTTCACCGATTATCTCACCTAGTGATGCATAAGCACTCATTAAATCTATGGAAAGAAAATCTTCCGGCATTCCGTTTTCAATGGATTCAAGAACCTTGCAGATACTTGCATCGGCATCAACAAGATTGTTTTTCTGACGAAGATTTGAAACCATTATTTCATCATTAAATGATAACTGACCTTCGAAGAAAAGTTCTTTTATTGTATTGAAAAGTTCTTCTTTTCCTTCACCTGTTTTTGCACTTGTATAAAGGAAAACAGGTCTTGTTTCGCTGCCCTCGAAATGAGCATTTATTTCCTGCTTGGTCATCTCTCTCTGAAGATCTGATTTGTTCATAAGACAGATGGATTTCTTACCTTCAATCAAAGAAATAATCTGATCGTCCATTGTGTCGGGATCCCTGGAAGAATCCGTTACATACAAAACAAGATCGGCCTTTTCGATTGCGGATTTTGCTCTTTCGATTCCGATTTTTTCAACAACATCTTCCGAATCATGAATACCTGCAGTATCAACAAGATTAAGCGTAATTCCGCCGATATCAATCGTCTCTTCGAGCGTATCTCTCGTAGTACCTTCAATCTCCGTAACTATGGCTCTTTCTTCATTAAGAATCATGTTAAGAATCGAAGATTTTCCTGCATTCGGCTTTCCAACAATTGCGGTATTAATACCTTCTTTTATAATCTTTCCGCTCTCATAAGATTTAATCAGAGACTCAATTTTCACACGAATCTCTTTTAATTTTATTTCAAGCTCATCCTCAAATCCGTCAAGCGACATGTGCTCGGGATCGTCAAGGCATGCTTCGATATTCGCTATATAATAAAGAATGTTTTCTCTGATTTCTTTTATAATGGAATACATTTTTCCGTTAAGATGTGAGATTGAATTTTTTCTTGCAAGCTCACTCTTCGAAGAAATCAGATCCATAACTGCTTCTGCACCGGTTAAATCGATACGTCCGTTAAGAAACGCTCTTTTCGTAAACTCACCGGGTTCGGAAGGTCTGCATCCGTTCTTTAAAAGCAGATTAAAAACTTTTCTGAGTACAAGAATACCGCCGTGACAGTCTATCTCCACGACATCTTCCATCGTATAAGACCTCGGCGCCTTCATAAGCATTACCAGAACTTCATCAATTATTTCATCGCCGTCAAAAATATGACCGTAATGAATCGTATGCGTTTTGGATTCTGCAAGCGTCTTCTTATCCGGTGACTTGAATATTTTATCCGTTATTTCTATCGCACATTCTCCTGAAACTCGTATTATACCAATTCCAGACGGTGACAGTGCCGTACATATAGCGGCTATCGTATCCATACATGCTCCTTATAATTCAATGAAAAAATAAGGCTGCGGTTAAGCAGCCTTAGGAATTATTTCTTTAATGTGATGACTACTTTACGATAAGGCTCTTCTCCTTCGGAATGAGTAGTAACATAGTTGTCGTTTTGAAGTGCAGAGTGAATTACTCTTCTTTCGTAAGGATTCATGGGCTCAAGAGTAACGCTTCTTCTGGTTCTCTTAACTTTGAAAGCCATGTTCTTTGCGAGATTTTCGAGAGTTTTGTTTCTTCTTTCTCTGTAGTTTTCTGTGTCAACTTTAACACGAATGTATTCCTTTGTTCCCTTGTTAACTACTAAAGATACAAGGTACTGAAGTGAATCAAGTGTCTGTCCTCTCTTACCGATGAGAACGCCCATGTCTTCGCCTGCGATTTCAATGTTTAAGCAGTTTTCGGAAGCATCGTATTTTGCTTTGATTTCATTTTCGATTTCCATTTTCTTGAGAACGTCTGATAAGAAATCTGATGCTTTTTTCTCAACTTCTGCTGCATTAACGTTGATCTCGCGCTTCTTGGGCTCTTCTTTTTTAACCTCTTTGTTTTCGGACTTAACGGAAGCTTTTTCTTCTTTTTTAACTTCTTTCTTTATGTCCTTATTTTCTTTTTTGATTTCTTTGTTAACTTCCTTGTTTTCTTTCTTTACTTCTTTTTTCTCTTCTTTTTTGGGCTCTTCCTTAAATACGGATTTAGCTTCCTCTATCTCTTCGCTTTTGATTCTTGCTTTGATTTTAGCGGGCTTTGATCCGATTCCGAGAAATCCTGCAGAACCCTCATCTATTACTTCATATTCAAGTGATGAACTTGTTACAATAAAATGTGTGCATGCGTCAGTAATTGCATCCTGAACTGTTTTTGCACTAAATTCCATATATTCCATTTATATAATCCTCCCGATTACTTACTTATTGTTTTTCTCATTATAGTCTTTTACCATTCTTGCCTTTGATGCAATACTTCCGGATGTGGAAATCTTGTCATTCTTTTTAGGAGCGGTATTTTTAAGATTCTTGTTGTTTACTGATGAAAGTGTATCGTTTTTAGCATTTCTTTCATAAGGATTTACGAATTTTGTGTTGTTCTTTGCCTTGTCGTAAATTCCTTTAGTAAGAACACCTTTCTTTTTGAGTTTTTCTTCATATTTAGCTGTGTTCTTCTCAATAACTTTATCAATATCCATCTTGTCGATGTATTTGTTGATTACAACCTGTTGAACACTTCTTACCACAGCACCGACAATCCAGTAAATACCCATACCGGCGGGAAGTGTGAAACAGAAAACAGCGGACATAATCGGCATAAATGTATTCATCATTTTCATTGATGACATCATGGGATTTTCTTCCTGTCCGGGCTGAGTTTCATTTCCGTTTGCATTGGGTGCAAGCTTAACACCGATCCACTGTGTCAGTGCAGCAAGCAAAGGAATCATAACTGCAACAAGGATTAAAAGAACCCATCCTTCAGGTTTTTCAATCCAGCTTGATTTGATGGTATCCAAAGGAGAATATCCTATATTAATACCAAGGAAAAGATTGTATTTTTCCAAAGCAAGGTTTGTATTGTTTACAAGATCCGAAAAATCAGGGAATTTAGCTGCAAGATTATTCCAGTCAGCCGAACTTGCTCTGTTTAAAACATCGATAAAAGTATTTCTTGTAGATTCGATATTCTGTAAAGCATTATCTGAATTAACAAGATTTGCCGTAATATTATCGATTGAAATTGTATCAAGATTTAAAAATTCAGGCTTAAACTGCTTTTTGTAAGCTGCAGCCGATGATAAAGTCTGAATAAATTCTGCTGAATTCTTGAATGTTTCGGGATTTTCAACAACACCGGGTGTAACTGTATTTACACCCATAAGTGTGTTTACAAGATTTAAAAATTCATTCTTTACCATGGGAACATATGCGGGAATTGCATAAATAACACGGTAAAGAGCAAAAAGAATAGGCATCTGAATAAGGAGCTGAACACAGCTGCCGGAAGGTGAAACACCGTACTTGGCATAAACTGCGCTGGTTTCCTGCTGCATCTGCTGCATTAAATCAGGATCCTTTGTTCCTTTATACTTTGCCTGAATTGCCTGAATCTCGGGATTCATAATAGCAGACATTTTAGAGAACTTCTGCTGTTTGATTGTTAAGGGTAACATTAAAAGATAGATAATAACTGTGAAGATAATAATCGCAACACCGATATTGGCAGTTCCGCCATATAATGAAGCAATTTTATCAAGAACGAAAAAGATACCTTCCATTAACTTGCCAAGTACCCATGCAACCTGGCCGATAATGAACGTGGTATTTTTAGTCAATAACAATTCGTACAATTCTGCCTCCTGTTACGGTACAGGATCATAGCCGCCTTTTGAAAATGGATTACATCTTAAAATTCTCCATGCAGCCAAAAAACCGCCTTTTATTGCTCCGTGTCTCTGTACCGCTTCAAGGCCGTACTGACTGCAACACGGATAATAAGGGCAGTGGGTAGTCTTTAAAGGTGATAAATATTTTCTGTATAAATTTATTATAAAAATAAATATTTGTTTCATTAATTATAAGATTAAATAGAGCAAATATATCTTTAACCTTTAACGGGAATATCCAAAGTACCGTTTAATTTCATTAAATGTAATAATGCACTCTCAATACTTGCATAGTCGCAAGCGTCAGATCCTTTACGTGCGATGACTGCAATGTCTAAACCGCTATTAAACATTTTTTCGTGCAGCCTGTAACTTTCTTTGATAAGTCTTTTGACTCTGTGTCTGACAACACTGTTGCCGACTTTCTTACTGACCGAAATTCCAAGTCTGTTAACGTCCGAATTATTTTTCAACGTATATATTACCAGATATTTGTTAGCATATGATTTGCCGGACTTATAAACATTCTGGAAATCCTGATTTTTTAAAGAATTCGTAAATAACATATTTACTACCGAAAAATTGATAAAATAAAGAGAAAAAAAGGCCACATATCTGCGGCCTGCTTATTTCAACTTTATGCTGATAAGACTTTTCTTCCCTTTGCTCTTCTTGCCTGTAATACTTTTCTTCCGCCGGGAGTACTCATTCTTGCTCTGAAGCCGTGAACTTTAGATCTTTGTCTCTTCTTAGGCTGAAATGTCATTTTCATAAAAGCATACCTCCATTTCCTATACGTCGAAAACA
>JAEEGL015529911.1_pt1 | contig 16261 bp, 16 predicted proteins | sample 9134231 | NCBI WGS metagenome assembly JAEEGL01 (sample SAMN16246548, study PRJNA631951) | gut metagenome | biome: gut microbiome; feature: rumen; material: fiber-attached | host: Bos | place: Iran: Karaj | collected 2018-10
GTGAGTCCTTATGTGTCCTTCTTCCTCGGCAATTTCGGCATTATCATCCGCGCCTATGCTTATCTGCTCTCATTGGGCAAGGAGAACATCCCCTTGGCAGGCAAACTGAGTGTGCTGAATGCCAACTACATCAAGGAGAGCCTACGCAGTCACTACAAGCTGCCCATCGACACCGTCTGCAAGCACGAGTTTGTCTTTGACGGACTGCGCGAGGAGTACGGCGGCGATCACCACGACCCAGCACACGTTACTACGCTCGATGTGGCCAAGCGCCTGCTCGACTACGGCTTCCATGCTCCCACCATCTACTTCCCGCTACTCTTCCACGAGGCACTGATGATAGAACCCACGGAAACCGAGAGCAAGGATACGTTGGACGACTTCATCGCCGTAATGAAACGCATTGCCGAAGAGGCAAAGAACGACCCGCAGCTGTTGAAGACCGCGCCTCATGACACCCCCGTCCGCCGCATGGACGACGTGAAGGCCGTGAAGGAACCACACTTTACATACAAGTGACCCTCACCCCTTACCCTCCCCGAGGGGAGGGAGTTTATATGAATAAACAATATGGATTATATGACAAACAAAAGTGACCACTCCTCCCCCTCGGGGGAGACTGGGAGAGGGGCTGTTGACCTAATCATTATCGGGGCGGGCCCCGGCGGCTACGAGACAGCTGTACGTGCTGCCAAGGCAGGCCTGCAGGTTGTTATCATTGAGAAGGAACATCTGGGAGGGACCTGCCTCAATGCAGGTTGCATCCCCACAAAATGTTTATGCCATTCAGCAGAAGCCCCCCTCAATCCCCCCATAAGGGGGGAGGAAGGCTCCGCGTACTTACGTGCTGCCATCGAGCGGAAAAATGAGGTGGTGGAGAAACTGAAGGCGGGAGTGGCTCAACTGATGAAGACACCAGGCATCACCTTAGTGGAGGGCGAAGCCAAGTTCGTTGACAGCCACACAGTGGCCGTCAAGAAAATGGACAATGGACAATCAATCATTGACTATGAGTTTTCCGCACCCAATATCATCATTGCCACAGGAAGCGTGACGAAGTTCCTACCTATTCCCGGAGCACATGCCAAAGGTGTTGTGACCAGTACGGAACTACTAAACCTCACTACCCTACCCCAGCGGTTGGCCATCATTGGTGGCGGTGTCATCGGGTTGGAATTTGCCAGCATCTTCCAATCCCTTGGGTCGCAAGTGACCGTCATTGAGTTCTGCAAGGAGATTTTGCCCAACTTCGACCACGACCTGGCCAAGCGACTGCGCACCAGTCTGAAGAAACGCGGCATAGAGTTCCATACTAATGCGGCTGCAAAAGAGATAAGCCCCCTCCCGACCTCCCCCAAGGGGGAGGAGAACCTCATTGTACATTTCGAAGAAAAAGGTAAGCTACAGAGTGTGGAGGCCGACCTCGTGCTGATGGCTGTGGGACGTGCTGCCAACCTCGACAGTCTAAACCTTGCGGACGTGGGCATCGAGACCACGCCGCGTGGCATCGTGGTCGATGAGTATATGCAGACCAACGTTCCCGGCATCTATGCTATCGGCGACGTGAACGGAATCATGCAACTCGCCCATGCCGCTTCTGCCCAAGGAAAGGTTGCACTGGAACACATAACGACCCCTACCCCAACCCTCCCCGTGGGGAGGGCGTATGATGCCCAATACGCGAACATGCAAGACAAACTACTCCCCTCTCACGGGAGGGGTAAGGGGGTGGGGTCACTCATCATCCCCTCCGCCGTCTTCACAGTACCCGAGGCCGCGATGGTAGGACAGACAGAGGAACAATTGGAGGAGGCAGGCATCGAATACCAGACGCACAAGGCCATGTATCGTGCCAACGGAAAGGCCCTGTCGATGGAGGCAGATGACGGATTGGTAAAGATATTGACGGACACGGACGGAAAAATTCTCGGCTGTCACATCCTCGGCGCCCATGCCAGTGACCTCATCCACGAGGTGACGCTGGCCATGCGACTGGGAGCCACCATCCACGACATTGCCGACACGGTACATGCCCATCCCTCGCTCAGCGAGATTCTGATGGCCGCTGCCGAAGCATAGCAATAACTATCAAGCATAAAAAAGACCGCCTCCGAGGACTTCCTCTGAGGCGGTTATTTAGTTGCGGAGATCGGATTTTCAATTTCGATGCCTAATTCTCGGAAGATACTATTGCGAGGGAGGCTTTTATTTATCGAACTTCTACGATATTTTAGATTCTTCATTTTTTATGTCCGAACTTTGTCCCTTTGGTTGCGGGCAGATTAATAAAGGGGTATTTATACGTACCCCATTTTTTTAACTTTAGCAGTCCGAAAATTGTCCGAGCGGCTCTTCGGCCAAACTGTTTCTATGAAAAAATTAGTGCCTGGCCAAATCTATTAACTGATCTATCCGGCGATTCAGTTCTTCGATAGTCTTATCCTGACGGTGTATGATATCATGTAGGTGCCTGTTGGTTTCCAGCAATACTTCAGGAGAGGCATCAATGTGAATATTGCCGTCACCAATGGTATTGTTGTCACCTGTCACTTGGTTGCGCACGGGAATCTCCCTGTCGAAGAGTTCGTCAATGGAGCACTGGAGAAGATCCGCAATGCGTTCCACTACTTCGGCACCAGGGTTCTTATTCTTGGATATGTCTCCGTAAGACACATTGCCAGAGCGGTCGGGATATGCGATTCTGAAGAAATCCTTCGCCTTGATGCCACGAGCACGAACCATTTGTTCCACTTTTTGAGAGTTGAATGCCATATTAAAATAATAAGATTAAATCTTTGGTAAAAAATATTAATTTTGATATATTATGTTAATAAAAGTTAATATACTTATTTACATTAGTAAAATCTCTTAATATATTTAGTTTATTCAATTTTTTATTTTTACCTTTGCTTGCAAATTTACAAACAAAAAGCGAAATGGGCAAGGATAAGACGGAGAAACTGACAAGTATGGGTCTGGTGGCCTATCACAATGGATTGAGCGAGAAAGACCGTGTGAAACTGAAGAACTATGTATCGATGATGCTGGGACTGAGCTACGCGGTCGTTCACAAGAGGTTCATCGGCGGGATGGATTTCAGTTGTGCTGAAATTATCGCGCTGCAGCCTGTCATCGAAAATGAATCATGGAAGCAGTAGAGTTCTTTATCATCAACGGCCAGACCTGTATCAGGCGTAATGGTATCAGCAAGCCGCTGACGCCCAAGGACCGCGATGCCATAGAATTCATGCTGGAGCAGATGGAGCGGTGCTTCCCCGATACCGTCAAGAGATTGCGGGATTGGGCTGCAGATTCTGCTGCCAACAAGAGATTTTTCGAGTATCGGATGGTTGACCGATTCATCCGCTGCAACTTCGGCGAGGCAGATTTCCTGTATCCGGATGTGGAGAACGGGATGTTCCATCTTGAGGAGGTAAAGTGTCCGCTTCGCGGCATCTGCAAGGACGAGAACCTGATATGCAAGCCGAAGATTCAGCTGCCTGTCGGACGGGAAGAAGGCAGGGCAGCCATGCTTTATTCAAAGGGATTGACCGCATGTGAGATAGCTGCCGTGATGAAAAAAAGCGTGAAGACTATCAAAAACCAGCTGGACAATGTCAGGAAACGTTTACACCTGGATAGGACCAGAGACCTAATCAAAATTTTCAGCATTTATAATATCACGTTATTGGATTAGCTATATGAGAGTATCTGATTTTGAAAATGCCATCGTGGCATTGAACTGCAATGTAGAGCTTGACGAGGTGAAACTCCGTGGAGGACATGTTCGACAAGCATTCGGGCATACAGACTGTCTGAAGGTGGTGTGGGACGAACTTGGACGGGCTTTTTCTATGCCTTCCAGTCAGGAGTCGGAGGAGTTTATCATTGACACCGGTCAAAAGGTGAATGGTCGCAGACTACAGCGCGACCCTGAATTTGACCTTAAATTTGAGTGACACATGAAGAAACAAGTCGAGCCATAAGAATCTATATCAGCGGTAAGATTAGCGAGCCTGCAAAGTGTTCGTGAAATTCCCGCGTGTGCTGAAGCGTGACTGGGACATGATTCTTACCGTTGTGCGCCATAAGGCAGACAAACAGCATGAGTTACGGAGAACTTATTTTAGGCCCACCTACACGGGGAAGAGACTGTCCGACTTCCCTGAAAAAGAAACCTGTAGTTGCTATCTTTGATAGCGGCAAGTGGGAAGTGTTTCCTTCAATCTCGGCGGCTGGGAAGGGCGTAGGCGTAAAATGGCAAAACGTCAGAAATTGCTGTATGGCGAACGCTTTCCGTCACACAAATACCGATCATCGCTATAGGGGCATACGCTTCTATTTTGAGGATAACAATATTTGGCTCCAGAAAATAATACGACGCAAATGAATAGCGTATTTTGTTATTATACTCCAGAAATCTACCTTTGCAGGGATTTTAATTGTGAGGAGACATTATGATACCAGTACAGAAAATCTACGATTCCACACGCGGGGGACTCGACATCATCCTGTCGATGTACCCACAGGCGGAGGAATGCGTGGGCGTGAAAGGCAAGAAGTTTAAGATTCGCGACGAGAAGACACCATCGGCATGTCTCTATATGCGCCACAGCGACAAGTTTGGCGAAATCTGGGGTGTCACAGACTTCGGTGGAGACGGATGGCGCAGTGCCATCGACCTGTACCTGGAGGAACACCACATGTCGCAGGACCGCTTCAATGAGGCAGTCCTCCAGTTGGCCGCCCAGTTCAACATTACAGACGAACTGGACCGTTCCGTCAACAAGGCCGACTTCACTGAGCGCGATGCACGGGCCGACGAGCCAGACGGACACCGCGACTTCGAGACGAAGGACTTCACTACGGAGGAATTGGCCGTGCTGGGCCCCAATGTGAAGCAAGAACACGTGGATGCCCTCCACTGGCATTCGATTAAATGGTTCTCCTACACCAAGGACCGCAAGACGCGAATCCGCTACTCCAACGAGCACTATCCCATATTTATGCGCGAATGCGTGGTAGAAGAAGCACGTGACTTGCCCGACGGCACGCATCAGGAAGAAGTGAAGTTCTACAAGGTGTACGAACCACTGAATCCGGACAAGGCCTTCCGGTTCCAATACTTCCCGGCCGGAGCCAAGCCTGCGAAGTACATCAACGGTCTGCGCGAACTCATCCGGGCCAAGGAACAGTTCAATGCCAAGGAGCAGAAAGAATGGGAACGCACACACACCGACGAGGAACCCTACAAGCCACAGAAACTGCATGAGGCTTTCATCTGCTCGGGCGAGCGCGATGCCCTATGTTGCCGTAGCCTCGGCTACATGCCCCTTTGGTTCAACTCGGAGACATACAGGCTCAGTGACGAGGAGATGCGGGAGATCATGCACCACGTCGACGTGCTTTACAACATCCCCGACATCGACGAGACAGGCATCCGCAAAGGTACGGAGCTGGCACTGCGCTTCATCGATGTCCGGACGGTATGGCTCCCGGACTGGCTGGGCAACTACCGTGACAACCGCGGCAAGCCCCGAAAGGACCTGCGCGACTGGATGGAGCTCAGGCATACCCGGAAAGAATTCAAGTTCCTGATGCAGATGGCCATGCCGGCCCGGTTCTGGAAGACGACCACGAACAAGAAATCCGGAGAGACACGTTACTCCATCGACACGGCTTGCCTCCACAACTTCCTTAAGTTAAACGGTTTCTATGCCCTTCACGACGACAACCAGAAGGATACCCGATATGTGAAGATAGACGGCTACATCGTACGCTCAGTTACACCTAAGGATATCCGTGAGTTTGTCCGGCAGTGGATTATCGACGAGGTCCGCGACCTGGCTGTCCTCAACCTGGTGCTCGACACCCCGAAACTGTCTGCAGGGATGCTGGAGAGCATCGATGAAGTGACGCTGGACTTCACCTCGTTCGATGCTCATACACAACTCTTTTTCTTCCCAAACGTCTGCGTGAAGGCCAGTGGGCGGCAACTTGAAGTCATCAAGAAGAAAGACTTCAAGTTCCAGAACTACGTCTGGGAAGAGAACGTCATCGACCACGACTTCCAGCCACTGGACGATTTCTTCACCATCACCCGCAGTCTCGACGAGGATGCACGCCCGCACTTCTCCATCACGATAAACAAGGTTGGCTCAAACCTGATGGGCTACATGATAAACTCAAGCCGGCTGTTCTGGCGAAAGGAAATGGAGACACGCTTCGAGGGCGGCCATGAGGCCCGGCACGACTACCAAGCACGCCACCGATTCGACATCGCCGGCGAAAGTCTTACGCCAGGAGAGATAGAGGAGCAGCAGCAGAACCTCATCAACAAAATCTTCACCTTGGGCTACATGCTCCACCATTACAAGTCGCCCAGCCGGGCATGGGCTCCCATGGCCATGGACAACAAGATAGGCGAACTCGGGGAGTGCAACGGCCGAAGCGGCAAGTCGTTCTTCTTCAAGGTGCTCTCCTTGCTGATGAAGACGGTGAAGCTCTCGGGGCGCAACCCGAAACTGATGGACAACCCGCACGTCTTCGACCAGGTGACGCAGCACACCCAGATGTTGCTCGTGGACGACTGCGACCGCTACCTCAATACGGGCCTGTTCTACGACAACATCACATCGGACATGATTGTTAACCCGAAGAACAACCAGTCGTTCACCATCCCGTTCGAGGAGAGCCCCAAGATTGCCTTCACGACGAACTACGTGCCTGCAGACTTCGACCCTTCGAGCGAGGCCCGCCTGCTGTACATGGTGTTCTCAGACTACTACCACCAGCGCACCGAGGAGAATGACTATCTGGAGACCCGCTCCATACGAGACGATTTCGGCAAGGACCTCTTCTCGAAGACTTACTCAGAAGAAGAATGGAACCAGGATCTGAACTTCATCCTACAATGTGTCCGCTTCTACCTCTCGGTCTGCAGCGAGCCTGTGAAACTGCTTCCGCCCATGTCGAATATCATCTACCGCAAACACAAGCAGGACATGGGCGAGAACTTCGAAGACTGGGCACAGGTGTACTTCTCGCCGGATGCCGGACGCCTGGACACCTTCATATCCCGTGCCCGCGTATTCGAGGACTTCAAGCAGAATGGCGGACGAGTGCAGGGCATGACACCACAGACGTTCCTCAGGAAACTGCAGGCGTTCGTCCTGCTGTGCCCATGGACAGAAGAACTCAACCCGCCAGAGCTGCGCAACAGCAGCGGCCGCATCATCCGGCGCGAGGAGGGGGCACCACCGGGCAGCAGCCCCGTGGAAATGATTTACATCCGCCAGAAGGTAGAGCCCCCTGCCCCGGAGGCCACACAGGCCACACTGTTCGAGGAAGAAGAGGAAGCAGCCTATTAGAAACGTTACAGAAACATACCGGTCGGTTACATATTTGCCTGGGGTTACATATTTGCCTGGAGAGGCTACAGGGTTACAAACGCCCTGCAGCCTCTCTTTTTGTGCGGCGGCGTTTGCCCTTTCCCCTCCCTTTCCTTTTTTTGTACTAAAATTTTGTAACTTTGTAACAAATGTCGGTGAAACCATTGGAAAGTACGATAAATAAAGGAAAGTTAATCCCTTTTCGCTGTTTACAAAGTTACGTTACAAACTTGTGACAAAACCAAGAATTTGTAAACAGAGCCAGGTTTGTCAACACCCAAAATTTGACGAAAACGGCCCAAAACGGCCTTTGTTTACAAACAATCGGCCCCCAGATTTCTGTCACAGGATTTTGTAACAGATACAAAGTTACTAAGTATCAAATATTTATAACCTTCAGTTTGCCCTGTTACAAAATTACAGAATTTTTGAACGAATTTATATCAGGGCGAAGAAATGAGATTCTATAATCTACATAAGAAAATCATCTCAATTCTCTATTTTAAATTAGATTTTTATTACCTTTGCACTGTCTAATACTATACTCATGAGCAAATTTGTCTTCTATGTCGCACTAAAGCCCTTCATCCGCCAGTGGGCTGTCCACCACTTTGGAGAGCCAATCACGTTCCCGCCCCAGTCCGCCGGAAATGCCCGTATTGTGGCAGTGCTCCTCCGCCGTCCCAAGGATGCGCTGCCTGACATGCCCGCCCCGGACCTGACCCCAGTGGCCATCCCGTATTCGAAACAGAAGGACCCCGAAGCCTGGAACTACGTCACCCCGTCAGGCCGTCGCTTCGTGGCCGAATATATCGAGGCCCTGTTCCAGGACAATCTCTACGGGGAGTTCAAAGAGATGTGCGACGACGGGAAGGCGAAGCTGCAGACTGCCGCCTACACCTGGTGTGAAATGCACGGCATCAACATCGACTACGCCGACACCATCCGCCAACGCTTCTACCGCGAAAGGGAGCGGCTGCTGGCTCATGGTGTGGATCTTCGACGGAGAAACCGGACTAAGACTGAAAAAAAATAAAAAAATCTTCCCGTAAAGCCCCTCCTTTTTGTTCACGAGCGCACAAACATTAAATTTAACAACTTTTATGAACAAAGTCAATAATATCATTTCCATCGACCGCATACCAGTGCGGATGCTATTGGGTTCCCGACGCACAGGTGTCAACTCCGTGGAAATTCCCGAAAGTTTACCTTGGCAAGGTATTGATATCAAGATACCAGCACGTCTGACAGTCAGTGACAAGATAGAGGACGGTGTGCGATTGCACACCGCCCAACTCGTGTTTCGCACATGTGAGGATATCAATGATTGGGGACGCCAGGCTTATCGATGCCATACAGCTGATGGGCAATTAATACTTATCGGCCTCCCCGAAAGACCATTTCCGGTATCCAATTTTACGAGAAACCATCCGGACAACATGACCGATTCACAATTAAATGAAGTGACGGTTTCCTGGACGACAGCCAGTGAAATCCCCTATATTATTTAATATAAGGTAGTTTTAATAGCCATACTTCATTTCTAACTTTGCCATCAAAGAATGGCAGAGAGCGTTCTCTGCACGTGAAACCAGGATGAAATGAAAAATTACGATCTTTACTTAACAGGCGAAGTCGGCGGCTGGGGAATCAGTGCCGACTATGTCCAGTACATCCTCAATAAGAAGAAGGACCAGCCTGTCGATGTGGCCATCTGCTCTCTGGGTGGCTATGTCAATACCGGTCTCCAAATCTACGAGCTGTTTAAGAACCACGGGCAAGTTACTTGCTACTTCCTCGGGATGTCGGCTTCGGCTGCCACGTTCATGGCGATGGGTGCCAGGAAGGTGGTCATGTCGAAGAATGCCCTCATCCTCATACACAATGCCATGGGCCATGTGTTCGAATGGGGAAACATGAACAAGGAGCAGCTTGACGAATTGGTCAAGCGCCTCCAGTTCCAGCGCTCTCAGTTGAATACCATCGACGATGTCCTTGCCGAAATCTACGCTGAGAAGAGCGGTAAGTCAATCGAGGACGTGAAAGCCAAAATGAAGGTGGCAGCCTGGATCAAGGCCGGCGATGCCAAAGACTTCGGCCTGGTGGATGAAGTCACCGAACCGGAGCAAATGCCGACTAATGTGCGCAATAGTTATACTAATTCACTAATTAAGGATATGGGTCTACCAGCCTTGCCCAAAGGATTCAATCCGGAGACGGGCGAGGAGAATCCAACTGCAGGCGTCCTCCAAAAGGTCGTGGAGATGCTGAAGGGCCTCATTCCGGAACCCTCGACCGATAACAGTCAAAAAGAGATGAAAATCACTGTTTTTGCAGCCTTGGCCGCTCTCCTTGCCGCCAAGGACGGCTTCGAAGCCGACGAGAAGGGCAACGTGTCCCTGACGCAGGACCAGCTGAAGAAAATCGACGACGAACTGAAAGCGCAGAACGATGCCTGCAAGCAGGCCTCCAATCTGTTGAAGACTCAGAAGTCGGAGATTGAGAAGCTGGAGAAAGAGAGAAACGACCTTGCGGAGCAGGTTAAGAACCTCAAGGGTTCTGCCGGCACCAAAGAGGAAGAGAATGTTGACGGCGGAGAGACTAATCTGTCTGCTGCCAGCGAGTTGTTCAACACCATTAAAGAGGCACTGTAAACTATGGCAAAACCCGCAACAGCAGTGGATCCGCAGACCACTTTCACGCCGGAAGAACTCGCACAGAGTTTCCAGCGCTATCGCACGGAGCTTATTGTCATGCCGATGATGGCCATGCAGGCTGCCTTGCAGCACATGACCACACGTACCGGCATCCGATACAAGGATCATGTGCACGAGATGAAGGGAAATTTCGAGATTGGCCCTTATGACAAGTACAAGATGGGCAATGGCGCCATCGAGATTGCGCAGCGCACGCTGGAGACCTTCTTCGGCAACTGCATCGAGCCCATCGACCCCAACAGCATCGTCCAGAGCCTGTGGGGCAGTGACATCACCAAGGGCGAAGCCCTGAAGAACGTGCCCTGGGTGAAGCGCGTATGTGCCTACATCATGGCGCAGTTGGGCGAGAAACTCTTCATGGAGATGTGGACGGCCCGCCGCAACGACGCAGGCACGACGACCCACGACCTCTTCAATGGCTTCGTGGCCATCGAGGATGCCGAGATTGCCAGCGGCAAGATGGCACAGGAGAAGGGCAACTTCTACGTGCTGCCCGAGGCATTCTCCTCCGACAACGCCGAGGACCTGCTGAAGGACTTCTACTTCGGCGTCGGCAGTTGGAAGGGCATCGGCCCCAAACTGCGCTCTCAGAAACTGAAACTGTTCATCAGCGACCGCACAAAGCACTTCTATGAGGAGTCGTACCAGAAGAACCACGGTGCACTGCCCTACAACCAGCAGTACCAGAAGGCTACGCTGGAAGGAGCACCCAACGTGGAGTTCGTGCCCCTGGCCAATGTGCCCGACAACTACCTGTCGCTCACAAGTCGCAACAACATCCTCTCGCTCTGGAACCAGAAGGGCACGGATGAGAAGTTCACCGTGGAAAAGTCGCTGACCTCCCACTACGACCTGGACTTCATCGCCAACCTCTTCTACGGCGAACAGTACCTCTCCGTCAACAAGGAGATGCTCTGCACCTCTCGTTTCTACGAGGCCGTCACCGAGACTACCGGCAAGAACCCCAAGCAGGAAGGCTGGTACGTGAAGGATGGTTCGAAGTATGTGCTGGCTACCGACACCGCGCCTGCAGCCGGGACTACTTACTACAAGTTCTAACCGCTCAAGATTATTAAGACTATGGCTAATACAAATACTACACGTTGTGCAGACGATGCCGCTCTCTATGAGGACATCGACTTCTGCATGGGCGACAAGTCGCTCCCTGGTACCCGCAACCATGGTTACTACGTGCCGCGCCGCGACATCGTGACCTTTCCACGTCCTGCCGGGGCTTCGGCTGAGACGATGGAAGACGTGGCCGTCATCAAGACCAACATCGTGCTGGCTGCCGACAAACAATGGAAGCGCTTCGACCTCGTCCCCAACGAGAGCGAACCGACTTCAGAAGGTCAGGGTTCGTATGGCTCGAAAACCATGCTGAACAAGATCACGCTCGTCCTGCCCGGTACCGGGAAGAAGGCAACCGGCTTCATCTCGCAACTGAACAACGACGACGTGGTGTTCCTCATCCCGATGGCTGACGGCAAATGTCGCCTCTTCGGCTCCCCGCTCTACCAGGCTGAGATTGCAGTGAGCCAGGCCTTCGGCAAGGCTGCCACCGATGCCAACACCACCACGGTTGAGGTGAGCGTTACCGACGAGTTTGCCGCTCCCTTCTACGAGGGCGAGTTCACAACTTCTGAAGGTACGTTCCTCGGTACGACCGACGAACTGAAGCCGGAGAATCCCTAAGACTTTCAATCTTTCATAATTTGACCGTGGGGCGGTCTCACACGCAATACGGTGAGATTGCCCCACTTTTAATTTCTAAAACTATGATCGACCCAAAATTTACAGAGACGATTGCCCGCTGGCTCGAAAGCGAGCATTCCACAGCCGAGCAGATACAGGCCGGAGCCATGCTTCTGCTCCAGTTGAACCGCGACAGTGCCATGTACCAACGTATCATGCGCCGTCCGCAACGGGAACTGAGTTTCCTCGAGTACAAGCTGAGGAGATTCCTCCGCTTGCGTAAGGACGGCCAGACCATCCGCGATGTCATCCGGCTCGATGACGAAATCACTCCTCAGATACAGGTGGCTGTAGAGGCATCTCCCCAATCCGAGGAGACTCAAGAGGAACTGTTGCCTGTCGTCCAGCCGGTACAGGGCAATGGTGACACTGGCTGCTATGTCTATAAGGGCATCCGCCCAGACCACGACAAACTTCCGGCCAATATTCAGGCAATTTGGCCTGCCAATGCAGAACGCTGGAAGAAAATCAAGGAGACATTCGAAACTTGCAAGCAACTCACGGAACCCTGTGACCGATATGAGTACCTGAAGGTGCTCAAAGAAACCTGGTACAAGTACAAGGAGGAAATGGCTCGCTACGATGATTTCCAGCCGACAGATGCCAATCCATACAATGGTGCCTCTGATCAAGCTCCGACTCTCACTCCTGAGCAAGAACAGGAACTGAAAAATGCAGACAGTTATATCTCCAAAAACCTGCTTCAGCTGCAGCAACTGGTGAATGCCGCTAAGGAAGAGGACTTCAACGAGAAACAGCAGAAGGGTTTGGAGAGTCTGCGTGAGCGCGTCCAGAAACGCGTCAACGTACTGCTGAAGTATGGCCGCACACTTACGGAAGAACGCCGCGAGCAGCTGCTGCAGTGCGACGTCAAAGTCAACATCCCCGACGCATCTCCGTCGGAAGCCCCTGCCCCCCCTGCAGACAATGCGAAAGAGTCCGAGTGATATCCTGCACCCATTGACCACGTCCCCGTTGCAGTCGCATCTGGGACGTGGTCTTCATACATTAGGGCTGCTTGGCTGGATCCTGGAACAGACAGGGCCGGCCGACGTGTACGTCAGCACTTTTTCTACCAGTGATGCCTTCCTCCGGGGATTTTATAACCTGAGGAAGAAAGGTCTGGTGACGAGAAGCGTCCTGCTTGCCGACCTGAAGGCATCGAAGAAAACTTACCGCCTCTATAAAGAGATGCAGCAGAACTTCGATGCGGTATACCTGGCTCAGAACCATTCGAAGGTAGTACTCGTACAGAATGACCGATGGACCGTGACGGTCGTCAGCAGCCAGAACCAGACGTATGGCGACCGTGCTGAATGCACGCTGGTCACCACTTCCCAAGAGATTTTCTACGAACAATACTGCGGCTTCCGCAATTTGATTGACAACCACTCGATTCAGTTAAATGGACTATTCCAGCGACTTACTGAGCAAGATTCAAGATTTATCCCGTGATCTGACACCGCCACAAGAGATTGCGGCACTGTTAGACATTGACGAGAAGGAGCTCCTTGATGATCTGAACACATCAGGACACACTGCTCGTCGCGCTTTCATGAAAGGTTACTCGGAAACCGCCCTTCGGCTTCGAAAACAAAATCTTGAACTTTCGAATGCCGGAAGCCCTGCAGCCGATGAAGCCTGCAGGGGTTATTTGGCAAGAATGATTCGTGACATTAGTATATGAGCTTACCAGTCAACATAGATCAATACAGTGAATACCTTCCACAGGACAGCAGCGAACTTCGCCTGCAGTCGGTGCCTGAAGAGGTCATAATCCGAGTGGAACGACTGCGCGAACTCAGTGCCTACTGGCGCTCCTACCCTTCTACTTCGCCCAAGGAACTGGTTAATCGCTGCATGCAACTCTTCCAAGTCGGCAAGAGCCAGGCATACGATGACATCCACCTTCTGAAGATTCTCATAGGCAACTTGGAAGCGACCACTAAGGAATATGCACGCTGGAGAGTTAACCAGATGATAGAGGAGGATCGGCTGGCCGCCAGGCGCAATGGTGATTGGCGTGCCGTGGCCTCGATGCAGAAGAACTATATCCTGAACAACCAGACAGACAAGCCGGACACACCGGATATGGCGTTTGACAAAATCGTGCCACAGCAGTTCGAACCGACCGATGACCCGAGCGTAGTGGGCATCAAGGCTCCCAAGAACCTGCGTGCCCTCCGCGACAAGATGATAAGGCAATATGTGAAGGAAGATGAATATACTTCCTACGAGGAGGTGCCAAACGAGGACAAGGAGGGTGAATAATGACTTCGAAAACAAAGCAATACTTCAATGACGCCCAGCTCTACCCGCTCTACATGTCGCCACGCGACTTCGTAGGTGAGATGGGACGTGGTACCGGAAAGGGCCTTATCGATGCCACACGTCTGCTGCAGGTGTTCCAGCAGATGCCTGGCAGCTGCACCGGCTTTGTCTCGCCCTCTTACAAGAAATGTCTTACGAACACTCTGCCCTCCCTACTTGTGCACTGGGAACGATGGGGGTACAAGCGCGACGTCCATTACACCGTCGGGAAGAAACCATGGAAGGCTCTGAAATGGAAAGACCCTATCTTCACCCCGCAGAACTGGGAGAACTGCATCGGATTCTACAACGGCAGCGTATGCCAAATAATCAGCCAGGACCGAGAGGGATCCAGTAACGGTCTGTCGCTCGACCACATCCTCATCGACGAAGCCAAGTTCGTGGACTATGAGAAACTGAAGAACGAGACCTTCCAGACGAATCGTGGCAATGAGATGTATTTCCGCAAATGCCACCTCCACCACGGCCTGACCATCACCTGCGATACACCTACGACGAAGAAAGGCTCCTGGTTCTTGAACTATGAGCAGAGGATGGACAAGCAGCTGGTGAAGGTCATCGAGGGCCTGGTGTACCTGAAGTGGCAATACCGGCAGCGCATGAAAATACATCCGGAGCGCATCAAATACTACGAGGGGGAAATCCGGAAGATAGACCGCGACTTGTTCATCCTGCGCAAGAACTGCCTCCTGTACTGCCGCTATCCCAGTATCTTTAATCTGGCCATTCTGGGCGAAGACTTCATCCGCCGCATGAAGCGCGACCTGCCTGCACTGACGTTTGCCACGTCCATCATGTGCAAGCACATCGGCATAGCCCGAGACGGTTTTTACGGATCCTTACGCGAGGACGTCAACTATTACACGGCCCCTAACACTTCAAAGCTCTTTCTCGAGGCTGTGGGCAGCCTGGAGGATGACTGTCGCCTGGATGCCGACTGCGCCCCCAACGCGCCCCTGGTAATAGCCTTCGATGCCAACACCAACATCAACTGGCTGGTAGTGGGCCAGGTGGGGCTGGATGGCAAACTCTATGTGCTAAAGTCATTCTATGTAAAGTACGACACCATCGATGCCGTCGTAGCTCTATTCAATGCATATTATGCCTGGCACAAACAAAGACAGGTGTACTTCGTTTTCGACTCCACCTTCAAGGGGCAGGGCTATGGGGCCAACCAGAACGAGGACTTCTACATTCTCATCACCAACCTGTTGCAGTCGGCCGGGTGGGTGGTGGAACAGGTGTATATCGGCAATCCCATGCACCATGTCGATAAGTACCACCTCATCAACCGCATGCTGGTGGGCAAGGCCTCGCACAAGGTATTCATCAACCGCGACAACAATGTCGACCTGCTCCTCTCCATCACGACGGCTGCCATCTACAACGAACACAAGGACAAGCGTGGGGAGAAACTGGCCGAGACGGAGGAAGACCGCCTGGAGGCCCGCACCGACGGCTCGGATGCCTTCGACACGCTGTGCATCGGCGTAGAGAAGTTCATTCCGACCTATGCCCTGCAGGCTGATACGGGGGTTACCTCTTACTTCAGTTCCTCAGGCTGACGCTACTACCTTAATCCCATCCTTTCGCTGTCCGGCGGATGCTTGCTGCATCTGCCGGCTTTTTTTTGCCCTGCTGGGACTCTCTTCTCTATCATCACTTCACCGCTGATGGGCGACATCGTCCTTGCCTAACAGCCGTTCCCCCGGTCTTCCTTCCTGGTCTGTTGTGAGAATGCTTGTATGGTTGACCTCGTATCATGCCACCTGCTCTACCTTGATGTCTATGGTATGTCCGGCCAGTCTGCTGTGGCTGTCCCGCCTGCGTCTGCAGACACCTCGAAGCTGCAGAGTTCTGTCCTCTATCTATTCTCTCGTGTTCGAGGTGCAGATGTCCATGCGCTTACTATTGTGCGTCGAATGTCAATGCAGTTGCCTGGTCTTTCATCCCGTTGTGACCTGCTATACCTTGTCTCTTGTTTTTTCCTTTGCAAAGTTAGCCAAGCCCGTGCCCTGCAAGTACCAGTGACCTATTCCTGCAGAATATTTTGACACACTTTCCGCA
>JAEEGL013140423.1_pt1 | contig 16260 bp, 17 predicted proteins | sample 9134231 | NCBI WGS metagenome assembly JAEEGL01 (sample SAMN16246548, study PRJNA631951) | gut metagenome | biome: gut microbiome; feature: rumen; material: fiber-attached | host: Bos | place: Iran: Karaj | collected 2018-10
ACGTCACAAATGGAGTGCGGTAGGCTTATCCGTGAGGACCAGCCTGCTTTTTTTATATCCCAATTTTGTTTGCCGAATGGCTATGGGAACAAAAAATGCCGCAACTCTCATCAGAGAATTGCGGCTGGTTGCCCCACCGATGATGGTTCGATAAGGAAGAATCAAATAAAATAGACTTATATCGCTGTATATCAAGAATGTAGACATCTAACAAAGTCCAACAAAGTCTCACCTGGAAAATCATTGGTTGACAAACAATTAAATTTTGTCAACCAATTTTTTTTTGTTATATTTGTTTCGTCGAAAGTGGGGAAAAATGACGATAAAGAATACTCAAAAATGCCCCGACTAGCCTCAATCTAAATAATTATCTTTGCCCCCGAAAAACCATCAAAAAACAAAGAAATGACTATTAAACTAAATCTGTCTACAAAGGTAGACCCCAAGGGTCTTTCCGAACTATTCTTGAGAGTTGTTCTCAGTCGAGAGCACATCTACCGAATCAAGTCAGGCATCTTCGTGCCAAAGAATGCGTGGAATCAAAAGACCGAGAAAATCATTGTTCCTCGCTTGCACACCGAAATGCAAGAAGCTATGATCCAATTGCAGGTTAAGATCAACCAGCTCGTTCAGAAGCTGACGGAAATGTTATATGGAACTCCAATGCAAACCATCGACAAGGAAACCATAGTTTCATTCGTCAAAGCCTTCCACAACGAAAACGCTTCGTCTTGTGTGTCACAAGAGGAAAAAGACACCTTCAAAGCAGCGTTCGAATCATTCATCCGACTTCAAGTGAAGACCGAAAAAAGAGCTCAGCAATACAAATGCTTATGGAAACAAATGATGCGATTTGCTGTTTATAAAAAAGGCTTCTTTGCATGGGACTTCGATATTTCAGCCGATGACATACTTGACTTCGAACTCTTCTTGCTTGATGAGCCCAACTTCTTTGATGAGAAGAAACAGCCAAAGATGCAATACAAATATATCTATGAAGGTATCGATATACCGAAAAGAATGCAAAGAGGCAAAAATGCCGTAGCATGTATCATTAAGCGCCTGAGAATTTTCTTCAATTGGGCCGAGAAGTCAAACATATTCACGTGTCAAAACCCATTTCTCAATTACCATTCTCATCAATGCGTCTATGGTACACCATTCTTCATGACCAAAGATGAGATTGATACACTGTACCATACAGATTTCAGCTATGATCCCCAGCTGGAATTTCATCGAGACCTCTTTGTATTCCAGAGTAATGTTGGAATGCGAGTCGGTGACCTGTTTTCTCTTACAAGGGAAAACATTGTGAATGGCGAAAACTTAGAGTATATCCCATCGAAGACGATCTCACATTCTGGAAATGTTGTTAGTGTGCCACTGACTCGCGTTGCTAAAGAAATACTGAAAAAATACAGTTGCGACAATGACACAAGAATCGAGTTGTTCCCTTTTTCGAACACTCAATACTATAACAAGGACATCAAGACGATGCTCCGTAAAGCTGGCATCACCCGTATTGTGACGATATACGATCCTCTTACTAACACTAATGTCCAGAGACCAATTTGCGAAATTGCTGCCAGTCATATGGCTAGGCGTAATTTTATCGGAAATCTTTACAATAAAGTTGCTGATCCGAACATCATAGGTTCAATGACTGGTCATGTCGACGGAAGTAGAGCGTTCGCAAGATACAGGACAATTGGCGAAGATCTGAAAAAGAAAGCGTTGTCTGCTTTAGAGTAAGTAAAATCGCGCAGGAGTACTGTTATTACATAACACACTATAAGACCGACACAAGTTACAAATGACTTGTGTCGGTCTATTTTTTTTCCACTAAATTTATGCGCACACATCCGTGTTCATAAATGAACTTACATCGTGGGGAAAAACGAGCTTGATAAAAGCTAAAATTTGCCCCGACTAATCTGCGTACAATGAGCTATATTTGCACCCATAAAACAGCGCTCACATCAATGTTCAAAACAGAACTTACGCAGTGGGGAAAAACGAGTTTGGAAAAGCTAATATTTGCCCCGACCAATCAGCGTAAAATGAGCTACCTTTGCACCGATGAAAAATAATAAAATACAACCAGATGCGCTTATCGACACATTTGCCGATGCCATCGCAGCTAAAGTTAAGGAGCTCATTGATAGCTCTAATAACGAGCCTACTAAAGAGGCTCATGTAGAAAACGAGTATATGACCGTAAAAGATGTATGCAACCGTTATCACATCTCAAAGGCTACACTCTACCGTCATCGTGACCTCGGCTTTCTCAAGCCGTCACTGTATGTCGGTCGCAAACCACTGTTCACGAAAGATGACATCGAACGTTATCTGAACAATTTCAACAACCTTAAATAATAACCTGTACGCACGCGTACATTAATTATTTACAAAAGATGAATTACTTAATTTATTTGCCCTACCCTCGTTCATGCAACGAGGCGGCACAGAAGCGACAGCTTCACCTTGCCATTATGGCTGCGGTCCACTTCAACCCAAGGACCAGTAATGAACCCGCCAAGCGAACCTCCAACTGGAAGAAGGATGGTCGCCGCAAGATGAAACCATATTAGCCATCTGGCATTTCCGCTCACGGTGCCCGCAAGGGGCGAGGTTCGAGTCCTCGCAGCGGAACAAATCTATTTCAGCTCAAGGCACTTCAGCCGAGAGCATAGAGAAGTTCAATTTAATTAAATATACTTAATGAACGAAACAGAAAAAAATCAACAAACCCCCGAAGGTCCTGATGAGCTCAAGGAGCCAGCAATGCCGACCTTCTATGTAAACCCAGGTTACAGTGCGCCTAGTCTGCTCTCTGCCCTGATTCCCAATGACGCGTCTCCATCAGACAAGGATGCCGCGTTTCTGGGTTTTGTTACCGTCACCTCTGCCTGCCTCCCTAACGTGTGTGGCTACAGCGATGGCAAAAAGGTGTTCCCAAATCTCTATCTCTTTGTCGCTGCCCCAGCAGGCAGCGGCAAGGGACGCGTTGCGATGTGCCGCAAGTTGGCTGAACCAATCCAGGACCAGCTTGATGAGTATAACGAGGAAGAAATGCAAATTTATGAGAAGCACAAGACTGAAGGCTACGTCACTCGTCCGAAGCTCAAGTCGTTGTTCATTCCTGCCGATATCTCATCTGCAAGCTTCTACTCCATTTTCAGTGAGAATGGTGGAAATGGTCTGATCTTTGAGACGGAGGCTGATGTACTCACGTCAAATTTCAAGAGCAACGGCCATTGGGATACTGTCTTGCGCAAGTCCTTTCATCATGAAGCAATTTCGCAGGCTCGCTACCAGGGCCTTGTAGAGATTAAGGAACCCCGCGTGAGCGTCGTCTTGACGGGAACACCAAGACAGGTGCTGAAGCTTACCCCATACTCTGAATCAGGCCTGTTCTCCCGATTCATCTATTACGTCCTGTCCAATAACGAACTCAGCGAGTGGCGCGACGTATACGGCGAAACTCCGTGCAATGAGGACACTTTCCATAAGGTCGGCGAGAGCATCGAGGTCATTTATCTTACTCTTTCCAATCGCCAGAATCCGCTCATCATTGAGTTTTCCGAGACTCAGCGCAAGTCGATCAACACCTTCTTCCGCGAAGCCCAGGCCGATTATTACGCAGAATACGGTGGCTCGATCCTTGGCACGGTGCGTCGAATGAACACCATCGTCTTCAAGGTCTGCCAGGTCTTGAGCGTATTACGTGCTTATGACAACAAGACTCTTGGTGAACAGAAGCTGGTCTGTGATGACCAGGATGTAGATTTCGTGCTGAACATGGCCAAAGTCCTCTTGCAGCACGCGGCTTCGGTCTTCCAGACCATGAAGCGCGACACACTGAACTTCAAGCCTGTGGATTCCCCCATCGGCAAGAGCCAGTCACTTTACGACGCACTGCCTGATAGCTTCACCAAGAAGGATGCGTTGGAAATTGCGAGCCAGCTCCAGATTGCCACAAGCACGGTGGAGCTCTATCTCAAGAACTGGGTCAACGAAGGAAAGATCAGCCGAGTTGGCCGTGGTGAATATGAAAAATCCAAACAAATCAATAGAGTAGATGAATAAAAGTAAATCAACAACTGTCGGTGGCTTCACATGTGGAGTCACCAGCAGCGCGAGCTTGAACGGCGAAACAGTTCAGAACTTCCCAGCGACTGAGGGAATGGGTCAGTCGGTCGTGATTAACCAAATTAATTCTACAAACGATGAAGAATTATAACAGAAACAACCACCGCCAATTCAGCAATCGTGGTATCCAGCGTTACCACACGCCTCGTTCACCGTACAATCCCAACCATATAAAGATTAAACGTGACGGCAGCTACGAGGGTGACGTGAAGAACCTGGATCATTCTTTGGGAGCAATGGGAATGTTCGCTGGCATCCTTCTTGGCTTAGGATACCTTTTCAAGTCCCTGTTCAATGACAGCGAGGAAAAGAGAAAGGAAAAATACGAGCAGCAGATGTCTAACATTCGTACAGATGAGCATCAGCGCGAGGATAAGAGAAAGGAAGAACACGAACAGAAGATGTCTAACATTCGTGAGGCTGAGCATCAGCGCGAATATGTCAGAAAGGTAGTGTACGAGCAGCATATGTCTAAAATTCGCACAGACGAGTACCGCGAGAAGTCTAAAATTCGCGTAGAAGAGTTTCTGCGCAAGAAGTCCGTCCCCCCTCAGCCCAAGAGTCTGCCCCAAAGTCAGCCCGTGAATCCTGACGTGGAAGATGCAGAGGTGATTGAAGAGATGCCGGCGTCATCGGATGCCTCCACCAGTGTTCCTACTGATGGTATCTCTTCCAATGAGCTCTTCGATAAGAGTCCTAAGGCAATCCACACTAACTGGATCGTCGATGGTTACATGAAGACGGGGCTGGTCAACTATCTGGTTGCAGGAAGCGGATTAGGTAAGACCATTCTTGCAACACAGATTGCTCTTGCTGCTGATAAGGGTATACGCCCTGAGTTCCTTCCACCTACCTGTTGCGAGTCCGTGAAGCTCGATGTAGTATACTACCGCATGGAAGATTTCGCTGGCGAGCTTGGAGGCAAGTACGGAGAAGGCAAGGTTCTTCGCGAATCAGGTATTAAATGGATCCTTCCCGACCATCTTCCGGAATTTACTCTCGATGGCTTGTTGGAGCACATTAAGGCTAAGGCAGGCAATCTTAAAAGAGACACCCTGGCATGTGCTGACCCTCTTACGAAGATTCCTGGTTGGACCCATGCAAAGTTCATCTCTGGTGTCGAAGAAGCTCAGAAGATAGCCAAGGCCAACGGCCATACTCTGACAATTCTCGCAACCGTTCATCCCGATGAGCCAAAGAACGGGAGTGTCCCCACTAACGATAAGATGAAGGGCGGTGACAAGGGTATTCAGCAGGCTGGTTCCGTCACCGCTATGGGCAAGGAGCGCAGAGGCGTTGAATATCGATTCCTCAAGAGTCTCAAGGATCCGAAGGGCTCACCAACTCCGTTTGATGGCAAGGTCTTAGTTATGAAGATGGAGAAGACGCAACTTGATGCGAAGAATAAAAATGTACGCTTCGTTTACGTTGACATCAAGGAGGAGTCTGAAGCAATATCACCCAAGCTAAAGCCCCAGGCAACCGCACCTGTGACTCCCAATGCCACCTCTCCAGCACCTCAGAAGACAGCTCCTAACCAAAAGGTTACTTCGGAGATGGAGCAAAAGATGATGGATATGCTGGCCAAGGGTGTGAAGACAAGTGTCATTGCCAAAAAAGTGAACTTGTCACCTAGACAGGTTCGCCGTTACAAGAAGGACTTAAATGCAAAGAAGACCGACTAAACATTAATAGGAAGGGGCACTTCAATGGTGCCCCCTTTTTTTGTCAAAATGTAAATGGGAAGCCTTAGGATATTTCAGCCATAGTCTAGCAATTTACGAGATGCAATAAGAAAAAAAATATGTGGGCGTTTCTTAACAGAAACGCCCTGATTTGTGGTGTTTTAGTAATTTTTCTTAAATGTCCGATTATGCGCAAAATCCTCGATTTACAATGGAAATTGCTATATTTTGGTGGAAATTTGAGCGGACATTTACGGACATTTCAAACTTCTAACCAATTGTCCGTAAATGTCCGTTTTTTTAGCCTCAAACAACCTCATTCATAGACCGCCCTGATGGATATGCTTCCTGTATTGACATCGATGTCAATACTCTTGATGTCCTCCTTGATCATTACCTTGTTCATATGCTTCCACATATCGATGAACACGCAGACCGGCGAATAAATCATCTTGTCATTCCATCTGCACATGGGAGCTACCACGGGCTTCTTGTCGGCGAATGGCTAGAATGCCTCCACGGGCAATCCGCTTAAGAGAGACTCGTCCTGGTCGCAGATGAAGTCCTTGAGACCTGCCCCCTTTCCTTGCGAGTACATTCTTGTGATATGGATTGCTAGCGTACCCGTATCCGGTTCGTCATAATTGTCAACAACAACGTATTCGTTCGGAGTCGGGAAAAAGCGATCGATGGATTTCTGCAGATCCATCTTTATCGCATCATGTGTCTGGTCAAGGTTAATTTCCTGGCCAGAAAAAAACAGTTTGTGTTTCATTATATCACTTTCTCTAGTTTGTAGCCGTTCAACGGCTGGTTACTTTTAATGTGGTTATATACCCTCCCAGGGTTCGTCCCGAGGAATCTGGATGTCTCGATGATGGATTCCAAGGTGAATGGTTCCTCTCCGTTCACCGGAACAAGCTTTACCGCACATTTTCTGCTGTTTTTCCTCAACAGCTGCTTTTGATCTTCGCTCATCTTAACACCGTGGAGACCTGCCCCACCGATATTTGAGTTGTAGCCTGAAGCAAACGAATCATATTTTGATATGTTTTCTGCTTCCAATTGCTGGAGGTGATACACAAGGTTGGCCTATATCTCTTCACACGTCTGGGTATATAGCCTCTCATATCTGAAAGCATCAGGACCGAACTACTCGCGCGCAGCATTGATTTTTGCTCCACCGTACTTGTATTTCAGGTTCTGAAACTGGGCCCTGCGTACTTGTTCATCAATCGTGTACCCGACATAGCTTTTTCCTCCGTCAGCATCGTTGATGTAGCGATACACGACGCATTTATACTTCTTTTTTCCCATTGTCCCTTGAGGTTTTGATGATCAACTAAATTCCGATCCCTTGAAGCTTGCCCGCCAACGAACGATACGCATCAGATCTTCTGCGGGCTCGTGGAATCAGTTCCAAGAGGTCTCGGAGCTGTATTTCTATCGTTTTACCTGCAACCAGTTCACCATATCTTTCGGCGAGGACCTGCAATTCGGGGTCTTCAATTATAGCAGCATCTTTGGCGATTACATGAGGGGCTGCTTTCTCCTCACGGCCATAGGAACTGCCCGGCAGCGCATCTATGGCAAGTCTTAATAAATTCTCGAACATGATTTATATTATTCTTATTGCCTTGATTCCATTCTTCTTTGCAATCTCACATGCAATGTATTCCTTGAGATCTGTCGCCTTGGCTCGTTTATTAAGGCCAATCTCATCATATATGTCCTGAAGCACCTCCTTGACCTCCTTGTTGCTGTAGGTCCTTCCACTCTCGAACTTCTTGCCTGCAAGGTCCTTGATGCTTCCGGCACTGCTGCTGTTCCTGATCTCCTGGTCCATCTTCCACGTGTCATACCCGTTGGCTCTGATTCGATCGAGCGACAGAATGTTGAAGTAGTAGGAGATGTTTCGGTAGCCTTGCTGGTGCAGCATGTTGAACAGATCCACCTTCATATGCGGATAAGCATTGATGAATTCACATATCAGACGAATTCTTTCCTGCGTGGTCTTCTGTCCGTTCGTTTTGTCTAGGTCATCTCTAAGCCTGGCCAATTGTGCGGGCAGCTCTATTTGCCCGAGTCTTTGAGACATGACGAACCATTGCTGCTGATTCTTCAGGATGTCCCTGCAATAGTCCTCGTCGATGATAAGCAGACTGTTGATCTTCGGCTCACCGTCAGCGGTTGATAGATACTGCTTGTTGGGTTCGCTCTTGATGGCCATATTAATAAGCTTGAGAGCTTCACCCTTTCTGTTCTCGGCAGCATCCTTCCATATTCCTATCAGCGCGTTGCTGTAATCCATCTTCTCCCTATGCCATTCCTGGTACTCAGAATCCTCTATTATGCTCAAGTTCTGGGTGTAGAAGATGTGGAGCACGCATCGGAAGGGGTTATAGAGGCATCTTTGTCGACCAATGATCTGCGGGATGTCTGAGGCTATGTCGAGGGATAAGGACGGGACTCTGTAGTTGGCTATGACATATGAACTGGCATTCGACGAATACATGTCAACTCCTTCGAATGCTGTTCGCGTTACGAACGTCCAAATTGTTTTTGGGTCGCTCTCCTTTGGTATGGATTTGGCAATCTTCACTTTGCCTGAAAGCTTGTAATTCAGGTCTGCCAGGTTTTCACTTGTATCAGCGCAGATGATCGTGATGTCCGATACATTGATCTCCTTGCGGTTGTCTACGTATTTTCTGATGATCCTGTTGATGTCCTTCACGCTGTTGAGGAAGATTACGGCCTCATAGCTGAACAAAGACTGCCCATTGCCGTAGTCAACGCGATCGAAGTAGTTCCGGCCATAGTAGTCCCTTTGTGACGCGTATTCCCGGAATAGCTTGTCAAAGGCATCCAGAGGGCTCTTGCATCCCTGGTTCCACAACTTGATCTGCTCCACGTTCTGCCATCTCAGTTCGTAGTAATCCACGTCATTAATTATGAACTCATCCATTCTCTCCAGATAGGTGATGATGGGGGTTGCTGATATGAACAACAGGTTGGGATAGTGGAAAAGGCGTTGCGTAAGCTTGGAGAGGGTGTTCTTGTTGTTGTATTCGGCCAGCTTTACATCCTTTATAAGGCAGTGGGACTCATCAACCACAATCTGGAAAGAGAGGCCGATATCAATCCCAAATGCCCCCTCCATCATGTCGCAAAGATTACAGAATGACACATAGGTCACGAACATCTTCATCGGAAGCTTATCTATCGCGCATTTCTGGCCGTAATCTGCAAACTCCTGCCTCAATTGGTCTATAGTCTTCCTTGGCCTGTCTGTGGCCGGATCAAGCTCTCGGTCAAAATAGAAGAACTCCTGGCGCGGATGAATGAAGCCCTTGCTCCTCATATCGTCGACCTGATCCATCTTGTTCTGGATGAGCCTAAGCCTAGGAGAGACGATTATTGTATTGGTTCGATTCCAGAGTGCGTAGCTAGTAAATCCGCAGCCTGTTGTATTCTTGTTGACGATAACACGTCCATAGCGCACATAGTTGGAAATCTTGAAATCCCCAGTGTTCGGATCAATCCATTCAGTGATGTGATTTGCGCCATTGTCTATTTGAATATAACCTTTATTGTTAATCATAGATTTTGTGTTGTTAATTGTTCATCTATGAGAGAATGATGTCCTGGGAACTGCATTTTTGAGAAAAATCGGATTACTTTCGATATAGTTGTGATGACTCCAAATAATACTCCTTTAGTTAGTATGTTTTGTCAAGGGGTATTTTTTTGTGTTGAATTATTTTGGAGTGTAATATTTTGGAGTAAATCATCATTTTTCATATATATATATGATGTTTTTTCATAAAAAAATACCCCTTGATTATTCAGTAGTTTCATCCTCAATCACTATCCCATTGAAAGATAATAAGGTTAGTTGTTCTGTCTTCGCTTCGCTCTGACAGAAGGAGACGACCCTTTGCCTGGCGGCGAAGGGCCTTTTTAGATCCAAGCGGGTTGGATCTAAAAAAACAAGTTAGTTGCTGATGTTATATTTTTGTTTTGTCAAACAAAAAAACAGGTGTGGCCCAGCCACACCTTAGAGTAACGATACATCACTACTCCCTTTTTTAGAGATTTGTCGTTCTTTTAGGCCCAACGGGGCCGTTATCCCTTATCTCCCTTTACTGCCATAATTGTCAAACAGTTTTCTATTACATCCATAGCTTTGATAATTATTCTGATAACCTCTGATGCAATTATAGCTTATCTCTTCTTCTCTTAAGCCAACCTCCTTATATGACTTGATCAGATAAGATAAGGCCTTATCAATATTAACGCCACAATTACAAAGTTGCGAAGCAAGTGAGAATACTGAATTAGCCCTGTTACCTTCTTGCCATAGTTCCTGGTTCTTACGCCATTTGGAATTGAGTATGTTTATTATGCTTTCATCAGATTTCTTGCTGATAGGACACGTTAATCTTCTCAAGTCGCCAATGTCGATGTGAGTAGCAGATGTCCTTTGTGCTGTAACCGTAGGTTTTGTATAGTTTGGATCGTGAAGGAAGTGATAGGGTGTAACATTGCTGTTTATCCAAAGATTCGGATCATAGCACAGATAGTTACCTCTGGCTAGATCACAAACAGATGAGTCGGTTTCTGATATACCGAATTTTTGTAATAGTTGAGAGTACAGTTCCGCGTGGTGACTTGGATTGGTATTGTCATGATAAACGATAGCCTTAAGTCCTTTGCCTGATGGCGTTTTGAAGACAGCATACACGCAAGGAGTCTGGGTAAGCCAATAACTAGTCTCATTCAGTTTTTCTTCGCTTTCAAACTTATCAAAGTCAAGGGCAGTGAAGCAGCTGTAGCTCCTCAGGCAGTCATTTTTCTTGTAGCTGAACGTACCGTTGAACATCGCTGCCGGAAGATATCTTGACTTCATTTGCCCCTGAAGGTCATGATTACTTTGTGATTGGATCTGTTGCGTGATGCCTCTTAGATCCTGATTGTTGAAGATACCTGTCTTGATTCCCCACAGGACATCGTTTATATGCCAATCACTTACTTTTTCTGGTTGAAAGATGCGTGGTATGGTTGTTATGATTTCATTCATATTGCTATTGATTTTAATTGTCAATCGTAAGAATTTGCATCGATATGAAGTGCGATGCGCATCACTTTTTGGGGCTGACAATAACGAATAGGGAGGCAAAATCAGTCATAATCCCCTACTCCCTAATCCCTATAGGGTAGTAGGTTTCAGAAATCCTGTTAACCTTTTATGTTGATTTGACATATACTAATGAAAAAAAATTAAAACATAACTAATATGACACTATTAAAAGCCGGTCTAGCCGAAGCCATGGACGAAGCCATGATGAATGGAGAATGGGACACTTCCTGTGATGTCACATTGATTGTATTTCTTATAGTTAGTGCCGTGTATGTTATCATTGCCATAGGCATACGTATCGCGTTTGTCTATTATTGTGGCAAACTGGTGTTCAATTATCTTAATAATCGGAGAAAAACAATAAACGTTGCCCAATAAGCAAAAGCTATTGAAAAGAATAAAGAATACAAAACTATTACCTATAGAATGAAAACATTCGGAAAAACAATTGTCATCATTGCCATCATCATTGGCATTTATGCAATCTGGTGCAGAACCTATTCGTTTGATGCAGAGAAGGCGACGGCTCATCTGACGGCTCATGGTAGGGCAAAGTCGAAGCATTGGTGTGCATGGTACACGATGCGTGCCTTGCAGGCTGGAGGATGTCCAGCACCTATCTTGCCTGCTCAGTGGTATCGTTACTACATGCCATTGGTACAGTTTGAGGAGATTCCGGAAGAAGGATTCAAAGCGCAGAAAGGCGATGTAGTCGTGTTCGAACGTCCTTCGGGAAGTGATTGGAAGAAGATCTCCCAATGGTGGGGGCACATCGCCATGTACAACGGAAAGCAGTGGATCAGCGACTACAAACAAACGAAAATGAGTCCATACAAAAGTAATGTTCCCTATCGTTTATATCGTTACAAGAAGTAAACCATCTGAAACATGAAGAAAACAGCTATCTTTTTACTATTGGTAATATCAGGGATCATTGCTTGGTGCTACTGCTCACCACAACAATATAATGGTGTAGATATTTCTCACCACAATCGTGTGGACTGGGAGGCTTTGTCGAACGATTCCAACATAGAGTTTTGTTATATCAAAGCAACAACAAATAGAGGCCAACCAAAGATATCAGAGTACCAACAGAGAGAGAGGTGACTGCTATGCCTATTTGAAAACATCCGCCACGGGATACGTGGAATATGCAGGAGCCTTAAACACCACAAACAAGAGTTCTGTATTCTGTGAGACATATGGTCACGCCCTAAAGTTCTATGATGAAAACGGCAGCAAGGTGTCACGGAATGAATTTCAAAGAAAGTGTCCCGAAATGATAGCAGTATTGTCTTCGCTCATCATGGGAATAAGATTTACAAGGGATAGCAAGGGGACCTTTATAAGAGAACTATTCTACAAATCCATCATTGATACATCACCTGTCCCATTCCCCGATGGAACGTGTTTCTACCTGTTCTCAAAATCACATAGGGTGATAAGGTTTTCCAATGTTGATTTGAGTGAATGCCTGTTGATAAAACCAACCGTTAGTACGACAATATCCAATTTATGCGTCAACCCATATATGACGGAGGAACGTGGATATAAGAAGATTGACAGCTCGGTATTCTATAAATTACTCAGCATGATCAAGATGATAAATAGATCAATGGGCCTTGTGCTATCCAATCTTGATGTCGTCCAAACCTATAGGCTAGATGATCCCGAAGAGAAGGCTACCATTGAAGAAATAGAAAGATCTGACCACAAAGCCTGCAATTGTGATCCTCGAAGGACCTATAACCGAAAACTGGAAGAAATGAAGCAGCTTTACAAGGGTTATGAGTATGCAGCAAACATTGTAAGGACTCATATGGTAAAGATGGTTTCAGGATTCAATTTTGACAACAAGAATGATGTCTATAGGTTTATCCTCCTGCATTGGGCAATAAGAACCAGGATCAGCGAGGCTGTAATAAATGAAGTGGAAAACTTAGGAGAAAGAAAGTATGTTCCCCTGTTTCTGGACTGTGCCAAGCACTATAATGACCGTTTCGATGCAAACTATGTATTCACCAAGAAAGAACTATATGAACGATTCTGCAATTCGGATATAAAGCTGAACCCAATTACCGATGGCGATACCGTCATCCAATAACACCACCCACAAACCCTTGAAACCCTTATTAGTGATATAACAATATTTCTAATAAATTCATATTTTTCAAACAAACTAATAAGAAGATTAAAACATGCACGTAAGATTCAACAGTAATCGGCTGCATGGATGAGTCTCCTGCGATCACTCAAGTTTTTCGCAACAGGAGTTGCCTGAAAACTCATCATCTTCAGAAAGCAGCGGCGAAGAGCCGCTGTTTTTTGTTTGTTTTATTTTGTCTGTTGTAGTTGTCACACAATCGGTTGTAATAGGATATGTAGGGGAATGAAAAATCGTTATTATGCTTTAGTATTTGGGAATGATTGGGATGGAACACAGACTGACTAATTTCTAAAAACACTACAATGAATTCATACAATCAATCCTCGTGTCTAGTTTTTCTAGTCCGAGGATTGATTGTCGTTTTATGATAATAGCCAACGATTCATAGTAGGAATTATCATATATTTGATTTGAAATAGGTCAGATGATTCTTTCAAATTAACCCTTTGGACTTCAATTCCTTATACAAGTTCGAATTTTCAATGTAGTAATCAAGATTGTCCTTGTCTAGTTCCATCACTTTATTCCATAATTTCAAAGCTTCATCTTCTTTCCCCATCATTAGGAAGATTTCTCCTTTGCTATCATAGAAATTTGCTCTATTATGAGTGTCTTGGCTTGCAGCTATAGCCTTGTCGATAGCAGCAAAGGCATTTGTATAATCTTTCTTGCTTGCAAAATCGTATCCTAGTTGATTGTAACATAACGAATATATATAAGAATATTTTTGCTTGTCTTTTTGATAAAGGTTCTCTGCAATACTTATAGCTTTAGAAAGATCGACATCACATCCTTCGCCTTGAAGATAACATATAGCCAATGCGTAATAACAATCATCATTATTGTATTTTGCTCCTTCCATAAAATACGAAAATGCCTTTGACTCATCTTTTGTGATGCCGTATCCCCCCTCACTATAGCAATAACCTAAATATCTATAAGTTTCACCATACGTATCTTTTAACTGATTTGACTTTTCATATAACTGGTTTGTTTTTTCGAGCCATTTTACAGCCTCAGCATAGTCCTTATTCGGAAATACATTATAGTAAAGATATCCCATACGGAAGCATGATTCAGAATCATCCTTTAATGCGGCTGCTTCACAATAACGATAGTAATAATTTAAGGCTTGTTTTTTTATGACTTCGTCTTGTGCTTCCTCCCATATGCTTCCCATCCATTTATAACTCCACTTCAAATCCTCGATGCTAAGAATATCAAGATTTTCAATTATCAAAGGCATTCCTTTTGTGTCAATCCACATCCCAGAATTGAAACCGTTCCTATCAATAACCGCATAACCTTCTGAAAAATCTCTCAGATTATAATTATGGTTGAACAATACAGGTACTATTACTTTGCCCTTCTTATCAATAAATCCATGGTATGTTTCTCTATTTCCATCTTCTTCTCTATAATCGTTTAGGAGTGCTAATCCATCATGAAAAGAATCACAACTGGAATTATTTAACTTTAGAACTTCTTTACCGCTAGCTATTTCAAGTATTCTATATTCTTTAGTTAACCAGTTATACGCTCCAAAAAGTCCTTCTCCCAAAAAACTACAAAGATTTGCTAACCCCATCGTAAAAGTTTTGTTATTATTTTTATCTATTATATAATGAAACCCCTTTCCTGTTACCATTGCTAGGCCATTATGAAAAGAACCTCCAAGAATATTTTCATATTGAAACGGGATAACAACCTTGCCAGTATTATCAATAGCCCCCCAAAGGTCATTCTTTTTTACGAAAGCTAATCCTTCAGAAAAATCTTTGGCTTCACTATAGATATTAGGAATAGCATAATTCCCATTTTTATCTATGAACCCCCACTTGCCATCTTGTTGAAAGCGAGCCAATCCATTATGGAAGTCGTAAATTCTTTCATAATTTTTAAAAGGAATAGCCATTTCTCCCTTTTTGTTAATGAAACCATATAAATCTGGTGTGTCCTTAAATAATTTGCTGACTTTGGCAAGTCCTTCGGAAAAATTATTATAAAAATCAACATCTGGGCTGATATAAAAAACTGTTTTACCCTGTTTGTCAATAAACATTGTTTTGCCATCCAAACTGACTCCTGCTACATCTTCATGGAAATCACGAGCATAATCATATTTGAGTGGGATCACAATCTTTCCACTCTTGTTAATATATCCACATTTCTTATTGTAACCAATAGTAGCAAGTCCTTCATGAAAAGAACCAACATTTGTGAAATGTATTGAATATATAATCATTTTATAAATGAGGGTGTCATTTTTAGATGGAACAATTGCATACAAATTCTGTGTTAAGAACACAGAAGTTAAAACAAATAGTAATACAGCATTCTTTTTCATAACCTTGAATCCGCAGATTTGTTAAATAAAATATTCAGAGCTATATGGGCAACAAAAGCTACCCAATTGATTGTCATCTCAATCATTCCACCAGTCCATGTGCTGCGGATACAAGACAAACGAAATAATTGACTTTGACACGCCAAAATTAGCCTAATTTCTTCACATATCAAAATTCTGAGGCAAAAAACAATCAATTATCACACTCAAACACCATAACAACCGATTACGCAAAGTCAAAAACTACACAGAAAATCCCATCTTGAAGACGAAAAAACAATCCCACCCTTCTGATGGCAGCGGTTTAATTGTGCCACCTTTAGCGGAATGGTATGTGATGGAGACAAATAGCTCACTCTATACGATCACATGATAGAGAAGAGGGAGTATATTTTTCCTTTAACACACCCGTAGGTGGTAACCTGGGTCTTGAGTAGATGCCACACTCTCATTTTCTTAGAAGCTATGAAAGGGAAAAGAGAGAGAGCGGCTTCGCCTAGAATAACGAATCACTCTCTCAAAAAAAAGTTAGATGTAGTTCGTTATTCTAAGGCTTTAGCCTGCTCTCTTTATTCTGTCATGTTTTTTGTCATAAACTCCTTCCCTTTAATAGAAATTCACTTTTTTGACAAAAAACATGGATAATTCTCTCTGTACCCTAAACATTCAATTCATGCTTTTCCTATGCCTAATGAAATCTTGAAGAAAAAATATCCCCACCCATATCAGGTGGGGGTAATTAATCAATCGGAGCAATAATATCGTCAAT